>JACCDW011231226.1_pt1 | contig 42764 bp, 41 predicted proteins | sample 7449781 | NCBI WGS metagenome assembly JACCDW01 (sample SAMN15323449, study PRJNA562643) | freshwater metagenome | isolation source: river surface water | place: USA:Blue River Watershed | collected 2017-08-18 | reverse complement strand
TCCTTGGGGACGTAGTTGGCCACCAGCGTCGGCAAGCCGATGCCGAGGTTCACATAGAAGCCGTCTTCCAGCTCTCGGGCGGCGCGTGCCGCCATCTCTTCACGAGTCCATGCCATCTGTCGCTCCCCGCTTACTGTGCACGAACCGTGCGTTGTTCAATGCGCTTCTCCGGGCTCGCGTTGACCACGATCCGGTGCACGAAAATGCCGGGCAGGTGCACGGCATCGGGATCGATGTCGCCGACGCCGACCAGTTCCTCGACTTCGACGATGGTGAGCTTGCCAGCCATCGCGACGTTCGGGTTGAAGTTACGCGAAGTCTTGCGGAACACCAGGTTGCCTGTCGGGTCGGCCTTCCAGGCCTTGACGAGCGACACATCGGCCACCAGCGAGCGCTCCATCACGTACTGTTCACCCTCGAACACGCGTACTTCCTTGCCCTCGGCCACGATGGTGCCGACACCGGTCTTGGTGAAGAAGGCCGGGATACCCGCGCCGCCGGCGCGCAGCTTTTCAGCCAGCGTGCCCTGCGGCGTGAATTCCAGCTCGAGTTCGCCGGACAGGTACTGGCGCTCGAACTCCTTGTTCTCGCCGACGTAGGACGCGATCATCTTCCTGATCTGGCGCGTGGTGAGCAGCTGGCCGAGGCCGAAGCCGTCGACGCCCGCATTGTTCGAGATCGCGGTCAGGCCCTTGACGCCCGAATCGCGCAGTGCCGCGATCAGGGCTTCGGGGATGCCGCACAGGCCAAAACCGCCGACCGCGATGGTCTGGCCGTCCTGGACCACGCCTGCCAGCGCGCTGGCTGCGTCCGGATACACTTTTTTCATGAGTCTCCTCGGTTAAACTGTCGGCAGATTCTGCCCAGCGGGCAAGGATAAGAGCGAAAAAAGCGCCCCGCAATACCGTAAAAGTACGAGCAGCCGTCTGCCGGCCAGAAGCATGGCGGACCTTGAGACCCATCAGATACCGCCTCCATGGCGGCCAGATAACGGCCCCGGAGCCGCCACATGACGCCCCTGACCGCATGAGCCAGGCCAATACTGCCCTCCCCACCGTCGATTTCGAGACCATCTTCCGCCATGCGCCGGTCGGCATGTGCGTGTCGCAGCAGCGCGTGATCACTGCCTGCAACGAGGCACTGGCCGAGATTTTTGGCTACCAGACTGAGCAGTTGTGCGGGCAGTCCCTGTCCATGCTGTACCCGTCGGCCGATGAATTCGAGCGCACCGGTGCGCGGATTGCGCCCATCCTGAATCGGCAGGGCCACTATTCCGACGAGCGCATCATGAAGCGCGCCGGCGGAGAGCTGTTCTGGTGCCATGTGACCGGGCGCTCGCTGGATCGCGGCGACCCGCATGCGTCCGGCATCTGGACCTTCGAAGACCTGGCCAGCCGGCGGCCGGTGACGGCCGAGCTGTCGGCGCGCGAGCGCGAAGTGGCGGCACTGCTGGTCGACGGCCTGACCAGCAAGGAGATTGCGCGCCAGCTGGGCCTGAGCCCGCGCACGGTGGAGATGCACCGCGCGCGGCTGATGAAGAAGTTTTCGGCAGGTACGTCGAGCGAGCTGGTGAACCGGCTGCTGGGCGGGCTCGCTACTTGAGCATTCACGATTCACCCCGGGGCAGCGCTGCTGCCGCACCACCCTTCGCTTGACACCTTTATCCTGCCAACATGAACCTGACTGCCTTGCAAATCTCGCGCGCCTTCTGGCGGCGCCCTACCCTTTCGCCTCGCGTGATGTTTGCGGCAGCCGGCCTGATCATGGCGACCGCAGTGACACCTGCAGCGACGGCAGGCAGCCTGTTCGGCGACCCTGCCTGCGAGAGCTGGCCAGCCATGGATATCGAAGCTCGCCGCACATGGACCCTCGCCTTCCTCGCTCCGCTGAGCATGGCTTACGAAACGCGACAGAAGACCGGTGAAGACAAGTTCAACTACAAAGCCGAAGCAGCCGAACGGGCGATGACAAGCATTGATGGTTTTTGCACGGCCAACCCCGGCCAGACGGCGGCCGACGGCGCGGCCGCGCACCTGGAGTCGCTGGTCGGTACACGCTGAGACGCCCCGAACCCGGGCACTGACATGCGCCGGCTGCCAGCGGCAGCCGGCAGCTGTCAGCCAGCGACCGGGGTGTTCAACCTCGCGCGCATTGCCTCGGGCAAAGGCTGCGATTTCTCGATGCGCTGGTCGACCCACACCACTTTCGAGCCGCCTTCGGCCGCGATGATGTCGGGACTGTCGACACGACGAATCTGGTGCAGGGTCTGGAAACTGGACCGGCCGAAATCGCCGACAAAGGTCGTGACCTCGATGTCGCCAGGATAGCGCAGCTGCTTCAGGAAGGTGCAGTGCGCATTGATGATCACCGGGCCGGTACCCAGCGGGTCCGGCGGGCAGTCCAGCGCCTCGAACCAGGCGATGCGTGCCTGTTCGAGGTAGCGGAAATACACCGTATTGTTCACGTGCCCCATCGCATCCATGTCGCCCCAGCGGATCGGCATGCGCGTGCGGTGGACCAGCACGAAGTGCTCAGGTATGGCCATCGTCAACGAAATGACATTGAGAGAACGATGACGAATGCCGTCAGCGTCGTGGTCAGAAGGCAGCCATGCCGTCGTCTGCCGTCATGATCGCGCCATTGATGAAGCGCGACTCATCCGACGACAGCAGCAACAGCAGGCCATCGAGGTCTTCCGGCTTGCCGACGCGCTTGCGCGGCAGCACGTCGATCAGCTTCTTGCCGCTTTCGCTGGCGAAGTAGTCGCGGTTGATCTCGGTCTCGATGTAACCGGGGCAGATCGCATTGACGTTGATGCCGTAACGGCCCCACTCCAGCGCCATCGCTTTCGTCATCTGCACCGCAGCGGCCTTGCTCATGCAATAGACACCGATCTGCGACAGCACGCGCAGGCCGGCGACGGACGCGATATTGATGATGCGGAACTGGCGCGACGGCTCCGCCTTCGAGCGCAAGATCATGCGCTTGGCCACTTCCTGGGCGACGAAGAAGCTGCCCTTGGTATTGGTATCGAACACGAAGTCGTAATCTTCCGGCGTCACGTCCACCAGCCTGCCGGTGGTCGACACGCCGGAGTTGTTGACGAGGATGTCGATCGGGCCGGCCTCGGTTTCCGCATGCGCAATCGCCGACTTGATGCTGTCGTGGTCGGTCACATCGAGCGATACCAGACGCGCAGCACCACCGGCCGATTCGATCTCGGCCCGCAGCTCTTTCAGCCTGTCCGTGCGGCGCGCAGCCAGCACCACGGTCGCGCCCGCTTCGGCGAGTACCTTGGCAAAGCGTGCGCCAAGTCCGCTCGAAGCACCGGTGACCAGCGCCACCTTGCCCTTGAAATTCACTTCAATACCCACAAAGCCTCCCTTTGGATGATGTTGTCGTTTTATGACCGGTATCATTACACGAAAGACGGACTGACCGCCTGCCGAAACTGGCGCTGGCCGCCAAAATCCCCGACAATCCCGGCAACCCGAACCGATGCCATCCTGACAGGCCACCTCACAACAATGACAAGCCCAAGCCAGAACCCTGCCTTCCTAGAACAATACGGTCCGCGCGAAGCGATGGACTATGACGTCGTCATCATCGGCGCCGGCCCGGCCGGCCTGTCGGCCGCGATCCGCTTGAAGCAACTGGCCAGTGACAAAGGCCAGGACATCAGCGTCTGCGTGCTCGAAAAAGGCAGCGAACCCGGCGCGCACATCCTGTCGGGCGCCGTGATGGATCCGCGCGCGATGACCGAGCTGTTCCCGGATTGGAAAACCCAGGGCGCACCACTCAACACCGCGGTCTCGGAAGACCGCTTCATGTTCCTGACCGAGACCGGCTCCTACACGACGCCGAACTGGATGCTGCCAAACTGCTTCCAGAACCACGGCAACTATGTCGTCTCGCTCGGCAATGTGGTGCGCTGGCTCGCGCAGCAGGCCGAAGGTCTCGGCGTGGAAATCTTCCCTGGCTTCTCCGCCGCCGAAGTGCTGTACGACGAGAACGGCAAGGTCGTCGGCGTCGCCACCGGCAACATGGGCGTCGACAAGAATGGCGAACCGACGTCCGAATTCCAGCTAGGCATGGAGCTGCGCGCGAAATACACACTGTTTGCCGAAGGCGCACGTGGCCACCTCGGCAAGCAGCTGATCGCGAACTACAAGCTCGACGCCGGCAAGGACCCGCAGGTGTATGGCATCGGCATCAAGGAACTGTGGGAAATCGATCCGGCGAAGCATCAGCCGGGCCTCGTGATCCACACTGCCGGCTGGCCGCTTGATGCAGAGACCTATGGCGGCTCCTTCCTGTACCACCTCGAGAACAACCAGGTTGCGGTCGGCTATGTGGTCGGTCTGTCGTATGCGAACCCCTACCTGTCGCCATTTGAGGAATTCCAGCGTTACAAGACGCATCCGTCGATTCGCGGCTTCTTCGAAGGCGGCAAGCGTCTGTCGTATGGCGCGCGCGCCATCACCGCCGGCGGCCTGCAGTCGCTGCCCAAGCTGGCTTTCCCGGGCGGCGCACTGATCGGCTGCGACGCTGGCATGCTTAACGCGAGCCGCATCAAGGGCAGCCATGCCGCAATGAAGTCCGGCATGATGGCCGCCGAAGCGGCGTTCGACGCGGTGGCCGCGGGGCGCGCACAGGATGAACTGAGCGCGTATGAAAAGGCCTTCGAAGCCTCGTGGCTGCGCGAAGAGCTGCACGTGGCGCGCAACTTCAAGCCGTGGATGAGCAAGGGCCTGTACCTCGGCACGCTGATGGTCGGTATCGACCAGGTGGTCTTCCGCGGCAAGGCGCCGTGGACGCTGCACCACACGCATGCCGACCATGAGTGCCTGAAGCCGGCCGCCGAGTGCCAGCCCATCGTGTATCCGAAGCCGGACAATGTGCTGACCTTCGATCGCCTGTCGTCGGTGTTCATCTCCAATACCAACCACAACGAACACCAGCCCGCGCACCTGACGCTGAAGCATGCGAACGTGCCGACCGAGGTCAACCTCGCGAAATACGCCGGTCCCGAGTCGCGCTACTGCCCGGCCGGCGTCTACGAGTACGTGGAAGACGGCGGCAAGGAGCGGCTGCAGATCAATGCGCAGAACTGCGTGCACTGCAAGACTTGCGACATCAAGGATCCGACCCAGAACATCGTCTGGGTCACGCCGGAAGGCGGCGGCGGCCCGAACTATCCGAACATGTAATGAGCGCCACCGATGCAGGCGGCAAGCAGGACGGGGACTTGCCATCCCCTGCGTCAGCGCAAGCCTCAGAGCAAGCCTCGGCCCAAGCCTCATCCGCTGCCGGCAATAGCGCTGCCAACCTGCCGGACCGTCCTTCGCCGGTCAGCCTCGCAACGGCCTTCTGGTACTGGCTGAAGCTGGGCTTCCTCAGCTTCGGCGGCCCCACCGGCCAGATCGCGCTGATGCATACCGACCTGGTCGAGAACAAGCGCTGGATTTCCGAGCACCGCTTCCTGCATGCGCTGAACTACTGCATGGTGCTGCCGGGTCCGGAAGCCATGCAGCTGGCCACCTATATCGGCTGGCTGATGCACCGGACCGCCGGCGGCATCATTGCCGGCACCCTGTTCGTGCTGCCGTCCTTGCTGATCCTCATCCTGCTGTCGTGGATCTATCTGGCCTTCGGCGATGTTCCGGTCGTGGCAGGCGTCCTGTACGGCATCAAGCCGGCGGTGGTGGCCATCGTGCTGGCCGCGGCCGTGCGCATCGGCAGCCGCAGCCTGAAGAACCGCTGGCTGCTGCTGATCGCGGCCTTGTCCTTCCTGCTGATCACGCTGCCGCAACTGCCCTTCCCGCTGATCATCGGCCTCGCCGCGCTGGCAGGCGCGATCGGCGGCAAGCTCGCGCCGCAGCTGTTCCGTCCCGGTGGCGGCCATGGCGCAGGCCAGGCGAGCTACGGCCCGGCGCTGATCGATGACGACACGCCGCCGCCCGCGCACGCGGCCTTCAGCTGGGCGCGCCTGCTGCGCACATCCATCATTGGCATCGTCATCGCGGCGCTGGCGCTGGCGCTGCTGGTGCTGGCTTTCGGTGAACACAATCCGCTGGCGCAGATGGGCTGGTTCTTCACCAAGGCGGCGCTGCTGACCTTCGGCGGCGCGTATGCGGTGCTGCCCTATGTGTATCAGGGCGCGGTCGAGCACTTCGGCTGGCTGACCGGCCCGCAGATGATCGACGGCCTCGCGCTGGGCGAGACCACGCCCGGCCCGCTGATCATGATCGTCAGCTTCGTCGGCTTCGTCGGCGGCTGGACCAGGGAATTGTTCGGACCGATGGCGCTGTTCTGGTCCGGTTGCGCCGGCGCGCTGGTGGCGACCTTCTTCACCTTCCTGCCGTCGTTCGTGTTCATCCTGGCCGGCGGCCCGCTGGTCGAAGCCACCCGCGGCGACATCCGGCTGACCGCGCCGTTGACGGCGATTACGGCGGCGGTGGTGGGCGTGATCGTCAGCCTGGCCGTGTTCTTCGCGGTTCACGTCTACCACCTCGATGAAGCCCTGCCGCGCTGGGACTGGATCGCGATGGCCATTACCGCCGTGGCCGCTGTCGCGCTGATCCGTTACAAGGTCGGCACCATACGACTGATTGCCGCCTGTGCCGTTGTTGGCCTCGTGGTATCTTATCTGCCTCTGAAAACCCCTATTTGAGCAGGGCCTCGGGACCGAATTTCGACCCACGGCAGTACACATGACTGAACGCATCATCCCCGTCGCCGACCTGCGCTACCTGCAAGCCGTCCCGCATATCCCCGAAAAGCTGCTGCCGGCCACCGGCCTGCTGTCGGACAAGCTGGGTCGCCCGCTGCGCGACTTGCGCATCTCGGTCACCGACCGCTGCAATTTCCGCTGCGTGTACTGCATGCCGAAGGAAATCTTCGACAAGGATTACCAGTTCCTGCCGCACGGTCTGTTGCTGTCGTTCGAAGAGATCACCCGCGTGGCCAAGATCTTCGTCGCGCATGGCGTCGAGAAACTGCGCCTGACCGGCGGCGAGCCGCTGCTACGCAAGCACATCGAGACCCTGATCGCCATGCTGGCCCAGCTGCGCACGCCCGAAGGCAAGCCGCTCGACCTGACGATGACCACTAACGGCTCGCTGCTGGCGAAAAAGGCGCAGGCGCTGAAGGACGCCGGCCTGCAGCGCGTGACCGTGTCGCTGGATTCGCTCGACGAAGGCATCTTCCAGAAGATGAACGATGTCGACTTCCCGGTGGCCGATGTGCTGCACGGGATCGAGGTTGCGCACAAGGTCGGCCTCGGCCCGATCAAGGTCAACATGGTGGTCAAGAAAGGCGTGAACGACCAGGAGATCGTGCCGATGGCGCGCCACTTCAAGGGTACGCCGGTGATCCTGCGCTTCATCGAGTACATGGATGTCGGCGCCTCCAACGGCTGGAAGATGGATGAAGTGGTGCCGTCGGCCGAGGTCGTGCGCCGCATCAGCGAGCACCTGCCGCTGGAAGAGATCGAACCCAACTACACCGGCGAGACCGCCGAGCGCTGGCGCTACAAGGATGGCAGCGGCGAGATCGGCGTGATCTCCAGCGTCACGCAAGCCTTCTGCAGCGACTGCAACCGCGCGCGCCTGTCGACCGAAGGCAAGCTCTTCACCTGCCTGTTCGCCACCGGCGGCCATGACCTGCGCGCGCTGCTGCGCGGCGGCCGCAGCGATGAAGAGATCACTGCGGCGATTTCCCACCTGTGGGCGCTGCGCGAGGATCGTTATTCCGAACTGCGTACGGCCAATACGGATGGTCTTGAGCGGCCGGTTCGCAAGGTTGAGATGTCTTATATAGGTGGATGAGAGCGGGAATTCGCGACGCACTGCGTCGCGCCGCTCGAATCGGACCGGCATGCAAAGCCGGTCCGTGGAAGGGCCGTCGGATCACGAGACAGTTCATCGAAGCCAATGACATCTTCCCTTGAATCGCAAATATCGAACTCTGCCGGCTACAACCCGGATCACCTGCCGGTGCCGCTTGCGCAGCAACTGGTGCGCAGCGCCGTCACCCCGATCGCCGATACCGAAACGCTGCCACTGAAGCAGGCGCTGGGCCGCATCCTCGCGGCCGACCTGGTGTCGCCGATCGCCGTCCCTGCGCATGACAACTCCGCGATGGATGGCTATGCGCTGCGCGGCAGCGACCTGTCCGCATCGCCGGTGACGCTGAAAGTCGTCGGCAAGGCCTTCGCCGGTCATCCTTTTCCGAATGAAGTGCAGCCCGGCGAATGCGTGCGCATCATGACCGGCGCCGTGATACCGCGCGGCTGCGACAGCGTGATCCCGCATGAACTGGCGACCGATGCGACCGATACCGCCGTGACGATACCGCCCGGCCGCATACGCGCCGGCGACAACCGGCGTCTGGCAGGCGAAGACTTGCCAGCCGGTTCGACGGCGCTGCCGCGCGGTCGCGTACTGACGCCTTCCGACCTCGGCCTGATCGCCTCGCTGGGCATTGGCGAGGTGACCGTGATGCGCAAGCTGCGCGTGGCCTTCTTCTCCACCGGTGACGAACTGCGCTCCATCGGCCAGCCGCTGGATGAGGGCTGCGTGTATGACAGCAACCGCTACACGCTGCACGGCATGCTGGTGCGTGCGGGCTGCGAGCCGATCGACATGGGTGTGGTACGCGACGACCCGGCCTCGCTGGAAGCGGCGCTGCGCGACGCCTGCCGGCAAGCCGACGCGATCATCACCACCGGCGGTGTCTCGGCGGGCGACGCCGATTTCACGCGCGAGCTGATGGCGCGGCTTGGCGAAGTGCTGTTCTGGAAAATAGCGATGCGTCCGGGGCGGCCGATGGCCTTTGGTCGCATCCATGATGACAGCAGCGGAGGCAAACAGGCCATGCTGTTCGGCCTGCCCGGCAATCCGGTGGCCGTGATGGCAAGCTTCTATTTCTTTGCGCGCGATGCATTGGCCATCATGGCGGGCGGCACGCCGCATCCGCTGCTCACCATGCGCGTGCCCTGCGCCGAAGCGATACGCAAGAAGCCGGGCCGCACCGAGTACCAGCGCGGTATCGTTGGCCCCGATGCGCAGGGTCGGCAGAGCGTGCGCCTGACCGGCGCACAAGGCTCGGGCGTGTTGAGCTCGATGTCGGCTGCCAACTGCATGGTGGTGCTGCACCATGAACAAGACAGCGTCGCTGCCGGCGAGCTGGTCGATGTGCTGCTGTTCGACGGTCTGTTCTGAGCTCCGGCACTGACGGCGTGTACTGACACCCTGACTTCAACAGCCTTGAGTCGCCCACATGACCAAGGGTGACACCGCTCCACCTCATTGCTGTGCCGGCGACTGCTCGGCTTAAAGGTTCAGTCAACGACTCTGCAATTCGTTGATCGAACAATCCTGCCGAAGCCCCCTCCGCCTCTTCAAGCCGATACTGCACTGCGCCTGCAGCGCAGCGGAACCGTACCGCTGATCGCGCTACCAATCGCGCGCATTTGCACCGCACCCCCTGATCGATTTCTCCCGGAGGCTTCCTTGTCACTTCGCGACTCTGGCCAACTGACCGCAACGCCACCCCTCTTCTCATCTGTGCCACCCTCGGCTGGTACGGGTGTGGCAAGGACCGATGCCAAGGCTACCGCTACAACCGACGCCACAGCCCAAGCCGATGCGAACAAGGCTTCCGCAAGCTGGAGCGAAGGCGCCTGCAGCGTCATCGCCGTCGATACGGCGCCGCCTGCAAGCGCCAACACCGCGGCACAAAAGATCACAGCCCCCTCCCACTGGGAATGCCCGGCCCCGGGGACAACGGGAGCCAACCTGATCGCTGTGCACAGTGCAGCCACAGGCATCTACGCATTCGGCTCGGGCCTGCTGATCTACTTCACGGTCGAAGCGACCAAGGCCTGTCTCGCCACACTGGACAGCAATCCTTCGGCATCCCGTGACCATCGCACCAACGCGATCGTCTGCGGCATCGGCGCTGGCGCCTTCCTCGCCTGCGGCGTGGCCTGGGGCCTGACATACCTCAAGACCAGCATCGAAAAAGGGATGATCCACCGCCATGCCTGATACCTATATCCATCCCCCGGCCGATCCCGAAGTCGCCGGCATCGTCGACCAGCTCGCCGATGGTCTGCAGAAGCTGGGGGAAACACTGGAGCAATGTCGTGCGCAACTCGAGCAAGGCTATTCCCTCGGCCAGCTCCGTGGCATTACCGACGCGGAGTACGACGCGTTATACCGAATCGCGCGCGACTTGTGCGACGAGGGCGACTTCCATCATGCGCTGCCAGTGGCGCTGCAACTGGCGCTGCACAATCCGTCGAACTACCGGTACCCGTTCATCGCCGGCGCCTGCCTGCAGCGCCTCGGCCGTCACGAGCAGGCTGCACTGATGTATGCGCTCGCCTGCGACGTCAATCCCGACGACGCGGCCTCGGCCTATCGATTGGGGGAGTGCCTGATTGCGGCGAAGCGGCCGGACGACGCCAGGCAGTTCCTGCACAAGGCCGTCGATCTCTCGTACGGCAAATTCCATTGCCGCGAGCTACAGACGCTGGCACAAAAGAAACTCGACGGTCTGCACTGAACACGCAACCGCGACGACTCCACGGTTTTACCCTTTGAAGGAAAGCGCATGAGTACGGACACCATCATTCAATTTCGCCCGCTGCAACCTGGCGGCGATCTCGTCTATGTCCAGACGCCTCGGCAAGACGGCACGCTGCACGTGGAAGCAGAGGACTCCTGGGACCTCGCCGAAGAAAAAGCGAAACAGCAGCAGGCTGAGGCCTCGACTGGCGTCGATGACAAGCGCAGCAGCTCGAGTAGTGCCTCTGCGATGATTTCCTCCGCCAGCACCGACAGCAGCAATGACGACAGCTCCGACAACTCCTCCGGCAGCTCCCTACCTGCGGCCGCGGGGACGGCAAGCAATACGGCGACAAGCAGCACTACCCAGACCGCCGGCACCGGCACCGCAGCCTCAGGCGCCAACCGAATGAACGCCGCTGTCCCGGCCAACGCAGACCTCCGCGCGAGGCTGCGCGCCAATATTCGCGCATACCACTGCTGCGCGTTTGTCAGCACCGTTTTGCTGGGCGCCGGCGCCGTGTTTACCTTGCTGGCCATGAATGTCATCCAGCATCGGGATAGTGGCTATGTCTACCCGGAAGAGATCGAATTCGACAAGGTCATGGCAGGCATCTGGTATGGCGCGGGAGCCATCGCAGGTGGCATCGGGATCACGAACGCCGTGTATCACTACCGTCGAGGGAACCTCTGATTCGCGACACGCACAACCCATCCGCAAGACTGGCAAGCAGTATTTTCCGTTGAAAGGAAGTGACATGAGTTTGGATACCACCACCAATGTCCGGCCGCTGATACCGGGCGGCGACGTGATTTACACGCAAACACCGACGCCCGAGGGCCTGGTGACGCAAGAAAGGCCAGGGCAGGAGGACTCCTGGGAACTGGGCTCACAGGAGGAAGCGTTGGCGGATGCAGGCAATGCGCTTACCGTTCATGTCGATGGCGCGGGCCAGAACGCCGGTAGCGCCACAGCGGCGGCAGCGAAGATGAACGCACCGGCCCAGAACCAGGCGCCCGCCGTACAGGATCCGAAAGCATCCAATCGCACCCTGTACTCCACGGTCTTCTGCGTTATCACCAGCCTGGTAACTGCCGGTGGCGGAGTAATCCTTACACTGGGGGCCCTCGATCAACTGCCTCGTAATCCCGGCCACGAAAGAAAAGAACCAGGTGAATTCGAAACCACCGTGACACTGGCTGTAGGATTCTTTGCCACCGCCATTGCAGCGACCGGCAGCGCGATCGCTTGCGGCCTGCGCTACTACCGCGAGCGCGACAGCCAGGCCGCCGCCGTGGCGACCGCTTAACAGAGCAAAAGGCAGAGAAAACTGGTGCCGACGGGGCGCCAACGAAGCACGAAGCGCGATCGATCACTGTATCGGTCACGCTTTTTTTCAACCCTGCCTGTTCAGCCCTGCCTGTTCAGCCCTGCCTGTTCAGCCCTGCTTGTTGCGCATCCAGTCTGCCGTCCTGAAGAAGGCATTCAGCAGCGTGTCCTGTTTCTGCTCGTCAAAGCCCATGTCGCGCATCGCCAGCACCATGCAGGTCAGCCACTCGTCGCGGGCTTTCGAATCGATTGCAAACGGCAGGTGGCGCGCGCGCAGGAAGGCATTGCCATAGCGCGGCGTGTACAGGTCGGGGCCGCCCGTCCAGCCGGACAGGAAGTGGTACAGCTTGTCGCGTGAACCGTCGAGCGTGGGCGGGTGCATCGCGCGCAATGCGGCGAACTCCGGCTCCAGGTCCATCAGGTCATAAAAGCGGTCGACCAGCTCGCGCAGCTTGTCGTCGCCACCCACCAGCTGATACAGCGTCGTTTCATTCGTTTCCATCCCTTGATGATAGCGCATGCGCTTCCCTGACCGTGGCCGTGTCCGCTATCGCCTCGGCCGGTTGCGCTCACGCGCAGCCTGTATCGAGCCTCGCCACCGGTTGCAGGTCGATGGAGGAGGCCATGGCGGGGCCAATTGAGCGACCGCAATTTTCCGCACTTCCGCAATTTCACTGCAGTCCAAGCCCTTGCCCATGCACCGTCCCGGCTGTGCAGCGCCCTTGAAGTGGCCTGAATTCGCCTGACGTCGCTTGAACTCGCTCGAAGTCTCGTCTCATGTCGCCGTCAGTTGCATTCAATCGCACTCAGTCCGCAGCTTTGATTCACCACGAGGAAGGCACGCCGCATCCATGCACGACCTGATCGCCACCCCCTCGCCGCCTGCCCTGCATATCAAAGATGGTTTCGACCGCCTGTTTGCGCTCACCGCGCTGGTGCTGCTGTCGCCGCTGCTGCTGGCGCTGGCACTGGCTATCAAGGCCACATCACCGGGTCCGGTGCTGTTCCGGCAGCTGCGGCTGGGCCTCGACAGCCGGCCCTTCCATGTCTACAAATTCCGCAGCATGCATGTGCACCGCGAAAGCGATGGGCAGGTCACGCAGGCCACGCGCGACGATCCGCGCGTCACGCCGCTGGGTCGCTTCATGCGTCGCACCAGCCTTGACGAACTGCCGCAATTCCTCAACGTGCTGCGCGGCGAGATGTCGGTGGTCGGCCCCCGCCCGCATGCGCTGGTACATAACGACATCTATCGCAAGCGGCTGTCGCAATACATGCTCAGGCACAGCGTCAAGCCGGGCATTACCGGCTGGGCACAGATCCACGGCTTCCGTGGCGAGACCGACTCCGACGACAAGATGGCGCGCCGCCTCGAGCACGACCTGCACTACATTCGTCACTGGTCTTTCTGGCTGGACCTGAAGATCGTCTGCTGGACCGCGCTGCACGGCTGGACCGACCGCAATGCCTATTGAACGAGAGGCCCGGCGCGATGCCTGCCGAACTGCGTACGGACCCCCACACTGGTTTGCGTACTGGCTCGCCGACCGACGTGCCGACCGACGTGCCGACCGACGTGCCGACCGACGCGCCCACCGACTTGCCCACTGACTTGCCTGCCACCGTCACGCTGCCGCTGCGCTGGCGGCGCGGCTGGCTGCTCGCACTGGCAGGCTTCTTTGTGCTGATGGTGGCGCTCGGCAGCGTTCCCGGCGAAGCGCAGGCACTGTCCGATCGCTATGGTGACAAGCTGCTGCATTCGCTCGCGTATGGCCTCATGACCCTGCTATGCCTGCGCGCGATACAGGCTGCACCCATGCTGCGCCTCTTGCTGGCCATCGGCATCATCGCGCTGCTTGGCCTGTTCGATGAGAGCCTGCAGTCGCTTCTGCCCTACCGCAACGCCTCCGCGCTGGACTGGTGCTTTGATATCGGAGCGGCTGCCATCGTGGCCGTACTGTTCACTTTGCATGCCCACTTCTTCCAGGCTCACCGATCCCGACCCCATGCGTAAAAAAGTCAGCAAGGCCGTGTTTCCCGTCGCAGGGCTCGGCACCCGCTTCCTGCCTGCGACCAAGGCGCAGCCGAAGGAGATGCTGCCCATCGTCGACAAGCCGCTGGTTCAGTATGCCGTCGAGGAGGCCATCGCGGCCGGCATCACCGAACTGATCTTCGTCACCGGTCGCAACAAGCGCGCCATCGAAGACCATTTCGACAAGGCCTATGAACTGGAGGCCGAACTGCAGGCGCGGCACAAGAATGCGCTGCTGCAGGCGATACGAGAGATCAAGCCCGACACCGTGCAATGCTTTTATGTGCGCCAGGCCGAAGCCTTGGGGCTGGGCCATGCGGTAATGTGCGCCGAGCGGCTGGTGCAGGACGAGCCCTTCGCCGTGCTGCTGGCCGACGACCTGATCGAGGCCGAGGTGCCGGTGCTGCAGCAGATGGTGGCGCTGCATGCGCACTATGGCAGCAGCCTGATCGGCGTCGAGACCATACCGGTCGAGCAAAGCCGCTCATATGGCATCGTCGAAGGCCACCCGGTCGCGGACCGCTTGTTGAAGCTGCATGGCATCGTCGAAAAGCCGGCGCCCGAAGAGGCACCGTCGAACATGGGCGTGGTCGGCCGCTATATCCTCACGCCGGCGATCTTCCGGCACCTGCACGAACTCGAGCCCGGCGCCGGTGGCGAATTGCAGCTCACCGATGCGATCGCGCAGCTGATGCAGTCCGAAGCCCTGCTGTCCTACCAGTTCATCGGCAAGCGCTATGACTGTGGCAGCAAGCAAGGCTACCTGCAGGCGACGGTCGAACTGGCGCTGCGCCATCCGGAAGTCAGCGACGAATTCCGCGAATTCCTGCAACGGCTGCCGCTGCAGGACCGCGTGTCTGTCCGCGCATGAGCATGATGGGACAGACCCTGCTCGTCACCGGCGCGACCGGCTACATCGGCTCGCACACCTGTGTCTGTCTGTTGCAGGCCGGCTGGCGCGTGGTGGCCGTCGACAACTTCAGCAACAGCTCGCCGGCCGTGGTGTCGCGCATCGAGCAGGTAGCCGACCGCGAAATGCGCTTCCATGCGTTGGACGTGCGTGACCATGGCGCGCTGCTGCGGTTGCTGCAAAGGGAGGCCGTGTCGGCGGTGATCCATTTCGCCGGCCTCAAGGCCGTTGGCGAATCCGTGTCGCGGCCGCTCGACTATGTGGACAACAATGTCTGCGGCAGCGTGTCGCTGCTGCGCGCGCTGCACCTGTCGGGCGTGCGCAAGCTGGTGTTCAGTTCGTCGGCCACCGTGTACGGCGACCCGGTCAGCGTACCCATCGCCGAAACCGCGCCGCTGTCCGTCACCAATCCCTACGGCCGCAGCAAGCTGATGGTCGAGCAGGTACTGGCGGATCTCGCGCAATCGGACCCGGAATGGCGAATGGCGACACTGCGCTATTTCAATCCGGCCGGCGCGCACCCCAGTGGCATGCTCGGTGAAGACCCGCGTGGCGCGCCGAACAACCTGATGCCCTGCATCGCGCAGGTCGCGGTCGGCCGCCGTCCAGCGCTGTCGGTGTATGGCAATGACTGGCCGACGCCGGACGGGACCGGCGTGCGCGACTACATCCACGTGATGGACCTGGCGCAAGGCCATCTCGCGGCGCTCGAACGCCTGTACTCGCATGCAGGCAGCTTCACGGTCAACCTCGGCACCGGGCATGGCGTGAGCGTGCTGCAGGCCGTGGCAGCCTTCGAACGCGCCTGCGGACGCAGCATCCCGCTGCGCATCGCGGAACGCCGGCCGGGCGATGTCGCCGCCTGCTATGCGTCGCCGGCGCGCGCCGAGGCCTTGCTCGGCTGGCATGCGCAGCGCTCGCTGGATGAGATGTGCAGCGACCACTGGCGCTGGCAGCACAAGCATCCTCACGGCTACACCGGGCATTGAGGTAGATCGCATAACCTGGCCCGCTTGACCGAATCGCATCCGGCGGTTGCAGCGTGAGCGTACGCAAGGGCTGGCAATCGCTGCTGGCGACAATGGATGCGCTCTTGCAGCGGACTGTTGTCTGCTGACTTGCTTCCACCAACCCGGCACCTTCACTGACGAACTGATGATTCCAACCGAACCCCTGCAGCCCTGCGCCGGCCGCATTGCCCTCGTGACCGGCATCACCGGACAGGATGGCGCCTATCTTGCCGAACTCTTGCTGGGCAAGGGTTATGAAGTGCACGGCATCAAGCGCCGTGGCTCGCAACTGAACACGGCGCGCATCGACCACCTGTACCAGGACCCGCATGAGAGCGGACGCCGCTTCATCCTGCACCATGGCGACATGACCGACACCGCATCGCTGATCCGCGTGATCCAGCAGGTGCAACCGCACGAGATCTACAACCTGGCTGCGCAAAGCCATGTTGCCGTGTCGTTCGAGGAGCCGGAGTACACGGCCAATTCGGATGCGCTGGGGACGTTGCGCCTGCTGGAGGCCATCCGCATCCTCGGGATGGAAGGCCGCACTCGCTTCTACCAGGCCTCCACCTCCGAGCTGTACGGCAAGGTGCAGGAAACGCCGCAGCGCGAAAGCACGCCCTTCTATCCGCGCAGCCCGTATGCGGCCGCCAAGCTGTATGCGTACTGGATCACGGTCAATTACCGCGAAGCGTATGGCATGCATGCCAGCAATGGCATCCTGTTCAACCATGAGTCGCCCTTGCGCGGCGAGACCTTCGTCACCCGCAAGATCACGCGTGCGCTGGCCCGTATCGCACTCGGCCAGCAGGATTGCCTCTACCTCGGCAACCTGTCCGCGCTGCGCGACTGGGGTCATGCGCGCGACTATGTGCAGATGCAGTGGCTGATGCTGCAGCAACCCGGTCCCGACGACTACGTGATCGCCACCGGCCGACAGGCCAGCGTGCGCGACTTCGTGAATCTCGCGGCAGCGCGGCTGGGCATGTCGCTGGACTGGCGCGGCTATGGCGTGGCCGAGGTGGCTGTCGTCGACGACGTTGGCGCACATGAAGGCGTGACGCCGGGCCAGATCGTCGTGCGGGTCGACCCGCGCTATTTCCGGCCGGCCGAAGTCGACAATCTGCTGGGCGACGCCGGCAAGGCGCGCGAGCGGCTGGGCTGGGTGCCCGGCACCACGCTGGCCGAACTGGTGACCGAAATGGTCGATGCCGACCTCGCCGCCGCGCGCAAGTATGCGCTGGTCCGCAACCACGGCTTCGCGGCCGCTGCCCATCATGAGTGATCGCCATGAATAAGCGCAACGTGGAACGCATTTTCGTCGCCGGTCATCGCGGCATGGTCGGCAGCGCCCTGGTGCGCGCGCTGCGCGCGCGCGGCGACTGCCAGCTGGTGCTGCGCAGCCATGACGAGCTCGACCTGACCGACATGGTGCAAGTCGACGCCTTCTTTGCGCAGAATGCGATCGATACCGTCTATCTCGCTGCCGCGCGCGTCGGCGGCATCCATGCGAACCACAGCTATCCGGCCGAGTTCATCCAGCAGAACCTGATGATCGCAGCCAATGTGATCCATTGCGCATGGAAGTACCGGATCGAGCAGCTGCTCTACCTTGGCTCGTCCTGCATCTATCCGCGCGCCGCGCCGCAACCGATGCGCGAAGACTACCTGCTCGGCGGCCCGCTGGAACCGACCAACGAGCCCTATGCGGTGGCGAAGATTGCCGGCATCAAGATGTGCGAGAGCTACAACCGCCAGTTCGGCACCGACTTCCGCTGCATCATGCCGACCAACCTGTACGGCCCGGGCGACAACTTCCATCTCGAGGACAGCCATGTGGTGCCCGGTCTGATCCGCCGCTGCCATGACGCGCAACTGGCCGATGCGCCCGCGCTCACCATCTGGGGCAGCGGCCAGGCGATGCGCGAATTCCTGCATGTCGACGACCTGGCCGATGCCTGCGTGCTGCTGATGCAGCAGCCGCGCTCGGCAATCGCCGCGCTGGTCACGCCGCAATGTTCGCACCTGAACTGCGGCAGCGGCGAGGAGGTGCGCATCGCCACGCTGGCGGCGATGGTGGCCGAAGCCGTCGGCTACGAAGGCGAGCTGGCCTTCGACAGCAGCAAGCCGGACGGCGCGCCACGCAAGCTGATCGATTCGTCGAAGCTGCGCCGCCTGGGCTGGTCGCCGCGCATTTCCCTGCGCGAAGGCTTGCAGCGCACAGTGCGGCATTTCCTCGCCGCGCAGAGCGCGGCCCACGCCAACCTCGCCTACCGCGGCCATGCCGAACGGCCGCGGCTGCGCACCTGAGGCGGCAAGCACGGCCATGCGCATGCTCGCCTGGGTCGCGCTGCTCTTCGTTGCGTTGCTGGCGCTGTTCTCGTCATCGACCTGGGGCCAGCTGCAGGAAGAGAACACCCTGTATGCGCGCGGCACCGGCCTGTTCCACTTCTCGCTGATCAACCTCGCGTTGTGGCTGGCCACCGCCGCAGCCGCCATGCGCATGTTGTCCGCCGGCCCGCTGTCGCCGGCACGCGCACCGCCGTCCCCCTTCCCCGCTTTCCTCGGCGCCTTCGGCTTCCTGCTGCTCGCGCATGTGGTGGTCGGGCTGTCCGGCGGGCAGGACTTGCTGGTCATCCTGTCCTATACCGGCTTGCTCAATGTGCTGAACATGGCGCTGTTCGCGCTGCTGCTGCTGGCGGCGCTGGCCGACGAGGCGGGCAGGCGGCGGCTGCTGCGGACCATCGTCACGCTGGCGGCGCTGCGCGCAGCGTTTGGTCTGGTGCGCTATGCCTGGTTCGGCGGCGACAGCGCCAACCCCTACCGCAACTTCGAAGGGCTGGATATCCGGCTCGTGTATTTCGACATCGGCGACAACTACATCGCGGCACTGGCCGCGTTCTGCATCGCCTGGCTGCTGCTGATGCCCGGGGTGCGGCTGACGCTGTGGCGGCGCAGCTGGCTGCTGGCGCTGCTGGCGATGGAGGTGGCGACAGTCGTGCTGTCCTTCCGTCGCTCATCGCTGCTGGGGCTGGTGCTGATGTGCGGCGTGCTGCTGTGGCAGCTGCCCTGGCAGCGCCGTCTGCTGTTTGGCGGGCTCGGCAGCCTGGCCGCCGTGGCGGCGGCGGCGGTGCTGATGCGGGAGCGGCTGCAAGCCAATGTCGCGGCCATCCCCGGCAGTGGCTTCCTGTCCTCGCTGCTGTATGACGTCGGCCCGCAGCGCGCAACCGAGGTCAGCCGCTTCTACGAGCTGGAAGCGGCGGCGCACAGCCTGCAGGGCAGCTGGCTGTTCGGGCTCGGCAGCTGGGGAAGCTTTCGCGGCAACGAAGATGCGCTCGACTACCACTTCGGCAAATTCGATTTCGTGCACAGCGGCTTCGGCCATCTGGTGCTGAAGTCCGGCCTCGCCGGTTTACTGCTGTTCGTCACCCTGCTGGCAGCGGTCGTGATCCATTACCTGCGCGCGCGGCCGACGCTGCGCGGCAACGGCGCGCTGCTGGCCGATGCTGGCATGGCCAGCTTGCTGTTCTGGATGCCGACCCTGCTGATCGGCACACCCGTGATCGAGTTCCGCACCATGCTGCTGATCGGCTTGACGCTCGCCATGCCCTATCTGGCCTTGCAGCGTCATGCGCTGCGGCAGACGCGGCGCGCTCTGCCCGTCATGCCCGCTGCGCCGATCATGCCCGATGTACCCATCGCGCCCGGCCGCGCACCTAGCCTGCGGGCCGCACCGCAAAAAGCGAGGCCGCATGCTGCTTCGTAACTCGGTATGGAATTTCGCCGGACTCGCGCTGCCGGCACTGGTGGCGCTGGCCACCGTGCCCTGGCTGATCCACGGCCTCGGGCTGGAAGGCTTCGGCATCGTCACGCTGATCGCATCCATCGTCGGCTACTTCGGCATCATCGACATCAATCTGTCGGCCGGCGCGATCAAGTACCTCGCCGAGCACCAGGCCACCGGCGACCAGCGTCGCTTCGCGCAAACCTTCTGGTTCGGTCTGCTGTTCCATGCCGCGCTGGGGCTGCTCGGCGCCACGCTGCTGGCCGCCTGCGCGGCGCCGCTGCTCGATCGCTTCTTCAGCGTGTCACCGGCCTTGCGCGCCGATGCGCAAATGGCGCTGCAACTGGCGGCGGTCGGCTTTGCGCTGTCACAGCTGCTCGGCTACCTGCTGGCCGTGCCGCAAGCCTTGCAGCGCTATGACGTGTCGGCACGCGGCGAGGCCGCATTCGGCATCCTGGTCAATGTGGCGTCGGCGATCGTTGCCTGCAGCGGCGGCGGTATCGCCGGCGTGGTGCTCGCGCGGGTGGCGGTCTCGGCGGCGAATGTCGCGTGGCTGGGCTGGCAGTTGTGGCGGCTGCAGTCGCAATTGAAACTCGCGCTGGCGCCCACGCTGCCGACGCGCGAGGTCTGCGTCGCGCTGATGCGCTTCTCCGGCCACAGCTACCTGTCGCGGTTGGCGGCAATGCTGCACCAGCATGCGGACAAGCTGATCGTCGGCGCCCTTGCCGGTCCGGTGGCGCTGGCCTTCTATACCGTGCCGGTGCAACTGGCCGGGCGCATCCTCGGCCTGACCTACCGGCTGGCCAGCGTGATCTATCCGCGCGTCTCCGAACTGGCCGCCACCGGCCGGCAGGCGCAGCTGCAAGGCCTGTACCTCGATGCGACGCGGCTGCTGACCTACCTGAACTTCGCGGTGCTGGCCGTGATCGCACTGGCCGGCGCGGCCTTCCTCGAGCGCTGGGTCGGCGCCGAATTCGTCAGCGCCGGCTACCCGGTGCTGTTGCTGGTGACGCTGGCACTGCTGGCCGATTCGCTGACCACGCTGCCTTCGCTGGTGAACGACGGCCTCGGTCATCCGCAGGTATCGGGACGCTTTGCGCTGGCACGCGGACTGGCGGGCGTGCCGCTGGTCTGCATCGGCACGCTGCTGGGTGGCATCACGGGCGCGGCGTTGGCGCACGTGCTGGCCTCGGTGTTGATGAGCGCGCTGTTCCTCGCCTGGGTGCACGGGCGCACGGTGCCGGTCACGCTAGCTCGCGTGTGGTCGGATTGCTGGCGGCGCGACCTGCTGGTCGGTAGCTGTGCCGCCCTTGCGGTACTGCCGCTCAAGTGGCTGCTGGCCGCGCAGCTGCCCGGCCTGCCCGGCTTGCTGGCGCTGCTGGCCGCGTCAGGCCTGGCGCTGCTGCTGGCCGGCCTGGCCTTCGTGCTGCATGCCGACGAGCGCGCACTGCTGCGCACGCAACTGGCCGCGACGCTGCGCGCTGCACAGCCGGCGCTGCGGCTGTCAACGAAAGCGCCATGGCTGCGACGCGCACCCCGGCTGCGCTGAACCACGGACGACGCGGAGAACACAAGGCACACCATGCGCATCCTGCTCGTCAGCGAAGATTTGCCATCACCGGCCATGGGCGGCCTGGCGCGCCACGTGCTGCTGCTGGCGCGCGCCTTGCAGGCCGATGGTCATCAGGTCGACCTGATGGGCAATGACGACATCGGGCCCGACGAAGCGGGCGGCGAGTTCGATTTCGATGGCCGCTTCTACGGCGAATTGCGCGGACAGTTCGATGGCTGGAAAGAGATGCGGCTGGGTGTCTTCATGCCGCCCAAGCGCAGCATGCTCGGGTATCGCTTCGCGCACGCTATCCTGCGCCGCGCGGCGGCGTATGACGCCATCCACTACCACGGCCACCTGCCCAATCTCGCCAGCTACATACCGGCACACATCAACTTCATCCAGACCCGGCATGACCAGGGCAGCGAATGCCTGGTCCACACGCGCTACAAGCGCGGCGCGATCTGCAATGACCTCGATCCCGTCGCCTGCGCGGAGTGCCGCACCTGGCATCCCAACCTGCTGCAGCGGCGGGTATCGGCCTGGGCCGTGACACGCTATCGCAATGAAGTCCGGCGCGGCTTCGAGCGCCACAAGACGGTGTTCGTGTCCGACTTCCTGCAAAAGAACCTGACGCGCTGCTTCGGCCAGCGCCGCTGGGGCGTGACGGTGCACAACTTCATCGATACCGAGGCCTTGCGCTGGCTGGAGCCGCCCACGCCGCCCTCGCCGTCTGCGATGCCGGCCACGCCGCTGCGCGTATTCATCGCCGCCAAGCTGTATCCGGCCAAGGGCGTCGAGTGCTTCCTAGAAGTGCTGCAGTCGCGCGCGCCGGCGGCGTTGCAGAACCAGCTGCAACTGGAGGTGGCCGGCGACGGCAATGACGAGATCCGTTTGCGCAATCGCTTCCCCGCTGTGTATTTCCATGGCTGGCAGGCGGCGGCCGACACGCTGCGGCTGGCCGCGCATGCGCAGGCACTGGTGGTGCCGTCGGTCTGCGAAGAGGCGTGCGCCTCGACCGTGCTGGAAGGCCTCGCGCTGGGCAAGACCGTCTTCGCGCTGCGCCTCGGTGGCACGCCCGAACTGGCCGTGTATGCGCTGGGACCCGACCAGCTGCGGCTGTACGACACGATGGAAGCACTGGTCGATGCCTTGCTGGCTTTCCGTGCGCGCCCCGACTACGCCGGCAAGCCACAGCGCCGCGCCGATCCGGCGCAGGCTGCCGGCCAGCTGCTGGCGCTGTACCGGATGCCGGCCGGCGCGGTCGGGCTGCAATGACGCCGACACGATGACGCCGCCACGGAGACAGCGATGACCGTGATGAAAATGATGAAGCCCGCGCCGCGCTTTTCCATCATCACCTGCACGCTCGACAGCCTGCCGTGGCTGGAGACCTGCATCGCGTCGGTGCTGATGCAGCGCGACTGCGCATACGAGTGGGTGTTCGTCGACGGCGGGTCGACCGATGGCAGTTTCGAGCGCATCGAGGCACTCGCCGACGGCCGTTACCCGCTGACCGTGCTGCGCGATGTGCGCGGCGGCATCGCGCAGGCGATGAATGCAGGGCTGGCCGCGGCGCGCGGCGATATCGTGGCCTACCTGCACTCGGATGACTTCTATCTGCGCGACGATGTGCTGGCCACCGTGTCGCGTGCGTTCGACGCCAGCGGTTGCCGCTGGCTGTTCGGCCGCACGCTGCGCGCGCTCGGCGACCGTCTCGAACCCGAAGGCTGGCAGGCGCCGCCGTACAGCCGCGCGCGGCTGCTGCGCGGGAATTTCATCCCGCACCCGGCGACTTTCGTCGAGCGCCAGCTGATGCTGGATGCCGGTGGTTTCAATGCGCAATGGCGCTATGCGATGGATTACGACTTGTGGCTGCGGCTGGCGAGCATGGTCGAGCCGCTGCAGCTGGCGCAGCCATTGACGGCCTTCCGCGAGCACGCCGGCAGCCTGTCGACACGCGAGCGCCGGCAAGCCATGCGCGAAGACTTGCGGGTGCGGCTCAGCCATACGGGCCGCAATCCGGCCACACGGCTGGCGCACCTGGCCCGCCATGTCGCGCGCCATGTGCTGCGCCCGGCCCTGCGCGATGCGCTGCAACGCCGACGCGCGCCGCCCAACCCTGAAGGAGGCTTGCATGCGTGATTTTTCACTGGTGCTGGCGACGGTCGGCCGCACGGTGGAGCTGAACCGGCTGTTCGACTCGCTGCTGGTGCAGACCTTTCATGACTTCGAGGTGATCGTGGTCGACCAGAACCGCGACGAGCGGCTGCAGCCCGTGCTGCACCGCGCGCGCTGCCTGGGGCTGGCGCTGCGTCACCTGCGGCATTACCCCCCCAATCTCGCCCTGGCGCGCAATGCGGGCATTGCGGTGGCCAGCGGCAGCTGGCTCGGCTTCCCGGATGACGATTGCTGGTACGAGCCGCACACGCTGGAGCGCGTGATGCTGCGCAGCCGCCGCCGCGACCGGCCGCAAGGCGTGGTGGTGCGCTGGGTCGAGCAGCACGACCCGTCGCCGCCCGGGCTGCTGAGCTGGCCGCGCTCGGCACGCTTCCGCGATTTTCCGGTGGCGTCGATCACGCTGTTCATGCAGCGCGAGCTGGCCTCGCGCATCGGCGGCTTCGATGGCCGGCTGGGCGTCGGCCAGTGGTTCGGCGCCGGCGAAGAGACCGACATCGTACTGCGCGCGCTGCGCGACGGCGCCGTGATCGCGCACGAGCCGACGGCCACCGTGCATCACCGGGTCGACCCGCCGCCGCGCATCGACAGCAAGATCTCGCGCCGCTCGGCACGGCACCGCGCACGCGGCACCGGCGCCATGTATGCCAAGCACAGGCTGTCGGCCTGGGTGATCGTGCGCGGCCTGCTGTCGCCGCTGGCCTTGCCGCTGGCGCGCGGCGCGCTGAACGAGCTTGCGCACGGCATGGCGATTGCACGCGGACGTTTCGACGGCTGGCTGCGCTGGCGCGTGCTGCACGCGCGCAGCGACCCACCCGCGCTGCATGGCGCAAGCGACGACAACGCATCGGGCAACGTGAATATCGAGGTGCGCGGATGAGAGTCGCCCTGATCACCAACCTGCCGCCACCGTATCGGGTGCCGATCTTCAACCGCCTTGCGCGCCAACCCGGGCTGGACTTCCACGCCGTGTTCTGCACCGCGCGCGAGCCGAACCGCGCGTGGGATCTGCCGCCGATGGAATTCATCCATCATCCGCTGCGCGAGCGTTACCTGACCGTGCACGGTCGCTACATCCATCACAACCCGGACGTGCTGCCTTTACTTCAACGGCTGCAGCCGGATGTGGTGATCACCGACGGCTTCAACCCGACCCACCTGTATGCCTTTGGCTGGGCGCGCTGGCATCAGCGCGCGCATGTGGCCATGACCGATGGCACCGATCAGTCCGAACGCTCGCTGACCCTGCTGCACCAGCTGGCCAGGCGGGTGGTGTTCAGCCGCTCGCAAGCGTTCATTGCCGCCAGCGAAGGCGGCCAGCGCCTGTTCCGCGCGTACGGGGTGGACCCGGCACGCTGCGCTTATTCATGGCTGTGCATCGACAATGCCGCCTTTGCGCCGCCGGCCGGCCTGGACCGGCCTTACGACCTCATGTTCTGCGGCCGACTGGAAGCGGCCAAGGACCCGTTGTTCGCGCTGGCCGTCGCACGCGAAACGGCACGTCGCCTCGGTCGGCGCGTGCGACTGCTGGTGGTCGGCTCGGGCAGCCTCGAAAGCCGGCTGCGTGACGAGGCACGCGCATCCATCGCATCGGTCGAGGTGCGCTTGCATGGCTTTGCATCGCAGGCCGAATTGCCGGCGCTGTACCAGTCGGCGCGGCTGTTCCTGTTCCCTACCCGCGGCGATGTCTGGGGCATTGTCGCCAATGAAGCCTGCGCCGCCGGCCTGCCGGTGCTGGTGACGCCGCAAGCGGGCGTGGCCGGCGAACTGGTGGTCGAAGGACGCAATGGCCATGTACGCGAAGCGAATATCGATGAATGGGCCACGAGCGCTGTACGGCTGCTGAGCGATGACGGACTATGGCGTGCCTGCAGCCGCTACGGCCTGCAGCGCGTGCAGCGCTATGCCTTCGACAGCGCCGCGCAAGGCATCGTCGATGCCTGTCAGATCGCCACCGGCGTCGATGGCCTGGCCGGGCAAGCACCGACCGTACCGAAGCGCCGTGCAAGCGCGCCGAAAGACGTCGCATCCGTACCGCCGAAATTGCCGTCGCAGGCGCCGGCCGCGCAACACGCAAGCGCACCACACGCACGCGCCCATCGGGCTGCGCGCCCGACACCGCAGACGGCCAATACCTTGCGCGACAGCGCCGAACGCAGCAGCTCATGAGCATGACGAGCGGCATGAGCACGATGCGCTTCACGCTGTCGGTCGACGACGGCCATCCGCTGGACTTGCGGTTGGCCGACAGATTGGCAGCTCACGGCATTCCCGCCACCTTCTACGTGCCCACCACCAATTGCGAAGGACCGCCGGTCATGTCGGCGCCGCAGCTGCGCAGCCTCGCTTCGCAATTCGAGCTCGGCTCGCACACGGCCGAGCATCGCTTCCTCGCGCAACTGGACCGCGTTGCGGCATGGCGTCAGGTACGTGATGGCAAGGCCGCACTGGAAGACACACTGGGGCGGCGAGTCGATGGCTTTTGCTATCCCGGCGGCCGCTACCGACGCGAGCATGTGGCGCTGGTACGCGCGGCCGGCTTCACGCATGCGCGCACTACGCAGAACCTGCGCACCGACGCAGGCCAGCAAGCGTTCGAGATGCCGACGACCCTGCAGTTCTATCCGCATCCGCGGCGCGTCCTCGTCCGGAACTTCGTGTCGCAGCGCCACTGGCGGCTGCGTCGTCCCGTGCTGGCAGCGGCGCTGGCCGAGCGTGACTGGCTGGGCCGGCTGTATGCGCTGTTTTCGCATGCATGCCGGCAGGGTGCGGTATTCCACCTGTGGCTGCACACGGTCGACATCGAAGCGCTGCGCTTGTGGCAGGCGCTCGACGAATTCCTTGCCTGTGTCGCGCGCCGGGTGCCACCGGCGCAGCGGCTGACCAATGACGAATTATACGGCGAGCTGTACGGCGGGCTATATCGCGCGCTGCACGGCGATCTTCATGCCGTCGATACCGTCACCCGCGTCACCCCTTTCAACGGCCCCTGCGGCGGCACCTCCGACTCGCCCGGTCGGCTGGCCTCGCGCTGACCCGAGGGCTGGCGCTCGCCCTTCCACACCATCAGGAAATAGTGTGACTTGAAGCCGGCCAGCCGCACATGGCCGAGCTTCCAGGCCGGTCGTCCCGGCAGCACGTCGACCATGGTCTTGATGGCCAGCGCATCGAGCAGCTCGGTATGGCGCTCTGGCCGCAGCCAGCGTGCCAGTGGATGCCAGCGGTTTGCGGTCGACACGAAGATGCCGCGCCGCGCCACCCGCAGCAGTTCGCGCAGCAGCCTGACCTGTCTTTCATGGCTGCCGCAGGTCTCGATCAGTTCATGACAGGCGACCCAATCGAAGGCATTGTCGTCATACGGCAGCCGCGCATGGGCACGCAGGGGCAACTCGTCCAGGCTCTGCAGCGCCATCCTGGTCTGCGCAGGATCGTCGCCGGCAAAGTCGTTGAAGGCCTCCTCGAGGCGTTGCCTGCATTGCTGCAGCGCGCGCGTGATCAGGTCCATCGCCCTCCCGGGTCAGCCGTCATGGTCAGGGTTTGATCTTGCCGCGCGCACGCCGTTTTTGCCTTGCGTGCGCTCAGCACGCCGACCGCGGCACTGCGTTCCAATCAAGGGATGCATCACGTACTGAACGCTGTAACCCCAGCTGCGCGCCGCACCGATGCCGCCCGCCTGTTCGGCGCGCGCATCGATGCGCTGTCCTGGGAACTGGCGCTCGGCCGCATCCTGCGCTGGGCCGAGGCGCGCGAGTCGCGCATGGTCTGCCTGTGCAATGTGCACTCGCTGGTGTCGGCCGGCGCGGATGCGGGCCTGCGCGCAGCACTGCAGGCCTCGGACATGAACGCGCCCGATGGCGCGCCGGTCGCCTGGATGATGCGGCGGCTGGGCTGGCCCGAGCAGCAGCGCCTGGCCGGGCCCGACCTGATGGGCAAGCTGCTGGTGGAGGCGGCGCGACTGCAACTGCCGGTTTTCCTGTTGGGCAGTACCGGCCAGACGCTGGCGCTGCTGGCCGAGCGGCTGCGCGCGACGCTGCCCTCGCTGCAGCTGGCCGGCACGCTGTCGCCACCGTTCCGCCCGTTGGACGACGATGACAACGCGCTGATTGCAGAAAGCATTGCCGCGTCGGGCGCGCAACTGGTGCTGGTCGGGCTCGGTTGCCCGAAGCAGGAAAAATGGATGGCGGCGCAGCGCGGCCGCTTGCCTGCAGTGATGGTGGGTGTGGGTGCGGCCTTCGACTACCACGCAGGCACACTCAGCCGCGCACCGGTGAGCTGGCAAAGGCTGGGCTTCGAATGGCTGTACCGGCTGCTGCGCGAGCCGTCGCGGCTGGCAGGACGCTATTTACTGACCAACACCCTGTTCCTGCTCGCGCTGCCGTTTGAATGGTGGCGCAGGCCGCGTCCCTGACGCGCGCAGGGTGCGGGCATCGCCATCGCCGAACCACTGCCGCCACTGTCCGGGGCTGACCAGGCCACGGCCTTCGATCTCGGCCATCACCGTCGGCAGCGGCGCATAGACATTGCGCCCGAAGTCGGCGAAGCGCGCCACATGCGCGCCGCCATGCCGGCTCCAGAGCCGGAACACCGGCACCGATGCGGGACCGCTGAAGCGATTGCCTGTCACGCTATTCGCTTCGATGGCGGCGAAGCCAGCGGTTTCGTTGAACAGGATGTGCTCGCGCCGGCTGTCATCGAAACGATTGCCTTCGATGCGGTTGCGAAAGCCATTGTGCAGCTGCATGCCGGACGGATTGCGCGACAGTTCATTGTCCTGCACCAGCACGTCGTTGGCGAAGTCGTCCAGATAGATGCCGAAGGCCATGGTACCGCCGAGCGCCCGCACACGGTTGCGCGCAATGACGACATCCAGCGGCGCATGGTCGCGCGCGAAGGTATAGATGCCGCCGCAATCGGACAGGCGCAGACAGGCCCGCTCGACCACATTGTCGGTGACGCGTGCATGCCGGAACACGCGGATGCCGATGTAGCCCGCATCGCTGATGCGGTTGTTGCGTATGGTCTGCCCGCTGGCCAGTTCGAACACGATGGCACCGCGCGAGCGCTTGGGCATGCCCAGCATGCCGGCATTGGCGATGCGGGAGTCGACGATGCTGACGTCGCGCGCATCGTCATTGGCGCGTATGCCGTGCCTCACCGTGCCATCGACCTGCACCCGCGCGATGGCGGTATCGGAACCGGCGACGATGGCGGCCTCGATGCTGTTGACGACGCGGGTATCGCGGATGCGCATGCGATGGCTGCCAGCGCCATTGATGCCGGTGTGGGCGGCGCGCACTTCGATGCCCTCGATGTGGATGTCGTGCGCATCATTGGCGGCGATGCCCGGTGCCGAAGGTGCGGCGCGCACACGCCCCACCGGCGAATTGCCGGCCGCCATGCGCAATGCCAGCTGCCCCTGCTGCCATGTCCATTCGCCGGGCAAGTCCATCATCCAGCGCTTGCCCTCGACATAGAACCCGGTCTGCGGCAGCAGGCCGAAGCCTTCGTCATCGCCCGGTGCAAGCAGCATCACCGCATCGTCGGCGCGCGCTATCCGCCTTTCCTGTATCAGCCAGTCGGCCGCGCGCCAGACAAGATTGGCGCCGGCGAGGTCGGTCGATGGCAACGCGGCACGCAAGCGATCCGCGCTCACGCGGGTGCCCGTGAGCCAGGTCGATGGCGAGTTCGGATGATGGGCCTGCGGCAGGAAGCGGCCGTCCAGCTCGAGCAGGGCGGGTGAAAATGGCATGTCGGTGATCCAGGCATCGGCATCCTGCGGGTCGCGCCGCCAGCCGTCGACCGGGTGCGCGGGTGTGATGACGGCCGGGCCGCAACTGCCGCTGGTCTTCACGGTGACATGGCGCCGTCGTTCGAGGTCCAGCGTACCGGCGTAGGTGCGGCCGCATTCAAGCTCGATGGTGTCGCCGTCCCGCACCTGGGTCGGCAAGGGCAGCATGGGCAGTGCCGGCTGCGTGCCGGACACCGGTGGCGCCTTGCGGCTGCCGCCGGCATCGCTGCGCGCACGCGCCATGGCTTCACTGGTGCCGCCGGCGATGGGCAACAGGCAGGCCAGCGCCAGTGGTACGCAGAGCACTGAGCGCGCGGAGCGCACGCAGCGCGGTGCCCGCCATTTGTCCTCGCAGGTCAACAGGATGCGCATCGCGTCAGCTACCAGTCCGGTTCCCATCGCCTGCCCTCCCGTCATGCAAGGATGATCCGCGAACGCGGCCGCCCCACATTGGCGGCCCGCAAAGCGCGAAGCCGTTCCGGCGTGACACGCGCAAAAAAAAAGCCAGCGCGAAGCTGGCTTGAAAAACCGCCTGCAGGCAGGCGGTTCGTGCTGACGTTGACGTCTTGTCGGTGTAGCTCGATCAGCCCTGTTTCCAGGCACGCACGTAGTTGACTTCGTACGAGTTGCCGATACCGGTCGGCGTGGTGCTGTCCGGCTGGCCGCTCGCGCTGCCGTACCAGAGGTCGAGCATGATGTACATCGGATCAGGCATCGACACGGCCAGCGTGTAGACCTCGCGACCATCGAAGTAGAAGGTCTGGCGGGATGCTTCCCACTTCACTGCATACTTGTGGAACGCTGCCGACAAATCGCTGGTGAGGATGGTCTTGGTACCTGCGAGGCGACCCGCATCGATCCAGACCGTCGGCGCATACGCAGTCGGGTGCAGGTTCGCGTCCGACCAGCCGGAAGCGGGACCGCCGCCAGCGTAGGCTTCCATGATGTCGATTTCGGGGCGACGGGTGCCGATATGGTTGAACAGCCAGAACGCCGGCCAGGTGCCCTTGCCGATCGGGAGCTTGGCTTCGATCTCGAAGAAGCCATAGGTCTGGTAGTACTTGCCGTCGGTGTCGATGGTACGGTTGAAGAACTTGCCGGTGGCGTCGCGTGCAGGCCAGATCTTCAGGCTGCCGTTGGACACGGTGTAGTTCTTGGTCGCGTTGCCGGCTTCGTACCAGATCGCATCATTCCACTTCGCGGTATTCCACGAGTTGAACTCCTCCTGGAAGGTCATCGTCCAGGCGGTACCGGTCTGGCCATACGGCGTCGGCGCAGCGGTCGTCGTACCGGTGGTGGTACCGGTGGTGGTGCCGGTGGTGGTACCGGTAGTAGTGCCCGCGGTGGTGCCGGTAGTAGTGCCCGTGGTGGTGCCGGTCGTGGTCGTGGTGGTGGTCGAGCCCGTGGTCGTCGACGGCGACGTGCTAACCGTCGTGGTCTGCGTCGAGCCGTTGGCGAGTTTGGTGCTTGCGGTAGCCGAGGTCAGGTTGCCGCTGGAGTCGATCGCGTACTGAGCAGAGCCAGTGCCACCACCGCAGGCTGCGAGAAGAACTGACACGCTGGTGGCTGCAGACAGCGACAGCGCGCGCATGGCATGGGTGTTGAATGACACGTTGAACATCAAGAATTTCTCCCTCTGGTTGTGTTGATCTCAAGCGAGATCGCTTGCAAATGCTTGTGTCAGAGCATTGCCTTTGAAGAAGAGTTCCAGCTGGAAAGCAAAAATTTTTTCGTACGGAAAAATTATTGCCGAATGCGTACCGCGCTTGATGGCTTGCCATTGAGGCATCGCGATGAATGAATGTCATCGCGCATGGATGTCACTGCGGGTATCAGTACGCGTGCGTGCGCAGGAAGGATTTACGGTCGCGATCGCGATCGTGTTCGTGATTCAGAGGGCGAATCGCATCGCGCTATGGATCGCGGTTCAGCCAGCGACGCGATTCACTGCGGAAGGCAAAGGAAGCGGCAGAGCGGTGAAGGGAGCGGCGTGCGCGACAGGCGCGATCGACGTGAAGGTGCGATCGGCCCCGGGATTCAGGCTGCTGCTTGCGTGAACGGCGACAGATCGGCGAGCGGGAAGCTTGCATCCCGTCGCAGCTGATCGCGCAAATGATCGGCAAGGCGCAAGGCCAGCGCCGTGATCGTGATGGTCGGGAAGTTGGCTCCGGCCGTCGGGAAGACCGAACTGCCGGCGATATACAGGTTGTCCATCCCGTGCACGCGGCAATCGGCGTCGACCACGCCCTGCCGTTCGTCTTCATGCATGCGCGTGGTGCCCATGTGGTGCCAGGTGCCCTCGCGCTCCCAGCTGTCGGGCCAGCCTTCGGCAAACATTGACGGACCGGTTTCAACTTCGGCCACACCTGCCATGCGCAATTCCTGCGCCACCAGCGCCAGCGTGCGATCGGCCGTGTAACGCGACAAGGCATCGATGCGCCAGTCGACTTCGACGCGCGGCATGCCGAGGGCATCGCGCTTCGTCGGCGACAGACTGACCCGACTGTCGGGATTGGGCGCCGGCTCGACGATGACCTGGAAGCTGACGTTGCGGATCAGGAAGCGCGGATGAAACAGGCGCGTGAAGCCATACAGGAAGGTATTGACCGGATCGCGCAGCATGGTGGCAGCCTCGTCGCGCCAATGCCAGCCCGGCTGGTCCTTGTGCAGCAGCGCCTGCTTGCAGCGAAACAGCGAACGCGCACCCGCACTGCCCTCGCCCGGGAATTCGGAACAGAAGCACAGCCTCGCATTGAGCACGCGCTCGCTGGCCATCGCCTCCGGCGTCAGCGCAAACTGCGCGGCCACATGCTGGCCATGCGCCTTCACTACGCGGCTCTGGTAGTTGTACTTGATGTCGTAGAGCTTGTTGCGCGACCAGCCGGGTGCAAAGCGCACTTGCCCCGCCTGCATGCGTGGATGGTCCATGAAATAGCGTCCGACCAGATCGCGCCGGTTGCCTATGCCGCAGGCCATCTGCTGGTTCGATGCCAGCAGCAGCCGCGCATTCTCGATGCCGCCGGTCGCCAGTATGAACACGCGTGCCGCCACCGTCATGGACTTGCCTTCCAGCGTCTGCACGCGCACCTGGCTGATGCGGGTACAGGCACGGTCGCACAGCAGCGCCGTCACGTTCGCATGCAGGAAGACGCGCACGTGCGAAGCACGTTGCAACGCCTTCCGGTAGTGGCGGCCGAAGCGTACCGGCGGGCTGAACTGCGAAATCGTATCGCGCACCCGTCCGCTGGCCAGCGGTATGCGTCGCACGTCGCGACGGGCAATCGCCTGCTCCCAGAAGCCCGGGTCGAAATTCAGCGGGCCCAGACGCAGCACCGAATGCGCGCGTTCGTAATACGGCATCAGGTGCGTCAGCCCGAAGGGCCAGCCACTGTGCGGTACCCAGTCGCGGCGCGCGAAGTCCCACGGATCGAGCGGACGGCTCCAGCCACCCCAGCAATTGCTGCTGCCGCCGAGGAAGCGGGCCCGGCAGCCATCGGCAAATTCGTAAGCCATACCGGTGGCGTCGCCACGGTACAGGTCGCGCGTTGCATCATCAGGCTCGAAACCGCCGCTTTCGAGCACGCAGGTGTCGATGCCATGCGACTCGAATTCGCGTGCGATGGTCAGACCCGCTACGCCGCCGCCGATGATACAGACCGTGACGACCAGCGCCCGGCCGTCATTGACCTGGCGCGTATCAATGAACATGGGCGTGGTCCCGGGCTGCTGCCTGCCGCGCAAGGCGTCGCTCGCGCAGCGCGGATTTGAGCGACAGCCATTGCTGGCGCAGCAACATCAGCGGATGCCGCGACGCGGCAACCCGGCTGCGCCACAGCAGCGCATGTTCCAGCGTCTGTCGTTGTCCACCCAGCCTGACCTTGTAGTCGTACCAGCCCCACAGGAAATGGAAGCGGTGCATGCGTTGCGCGATGGCGGCCTCGATGCACAGAATGCAGCACAAGTAGCCCAGACGCAGCTCATCGAAGGCCGGATCATGCGCGATCACATGCATGTACACATCATTGCCTGCCAGCGTGCACAGCAGTCCGGCGCGCATGTGGCCATCGACTTCGATCGCAGCCAGTTGTCCGCGCTCGCGCATCAGAGCGCACAGCCGACGCTCTTCGCGCGCATCCATGCCATAGGTGCGGCCCTTCGCGCGCATGCGGGCGCGGCTCATCTTCAGCACCGCGCGCACCTGATGCTCGCTGATGTCGGCATCGTTGAATACCCGGAAGCTGAGCGTCGGCTCGCCTCGCTGCGCGCGGCGCAGGCATTGCCGCAGCTTTTCGCGGGTACGCGCCGACAGGCTCGCATGCCAGTCATCCACGCTGGCGGGCAAGGCAAGCACGAAGTCTTCGGACACACAGGCACGCTGCCATGGCCGCGCCGTCGGCCGCGACGGCGCATCGCCGCCCTGCGCTTCCTCCATGCCCGGCATTTCGCTGTCATCCAGCGCCGACGATGGTGTGGGCATGCGCCGCAGCTGTGGCGCGTAACGGGTGCGTAATGCCGGATGCCGAGTCTGCTCGTCGACCAGATGCACGGCATGCAGTTCGATCACATCGAGCTCGCTGAAGCTAGCGAACAAGGCATCGGCAAACTGTTCGACTTCGCTGACCGACGCCGCCATCACTTCGTTGAGCACGCAAGCCTTGCGCCCGTGGCGCCGGAACAGCCACAGCCCGGCAATGCGGCCGTCGCGCCGCATTACCCAGGCCTCGATATCGCTGGTCAGGGAACCATGGATGCGCAGGTGGGGCTCGGTACAGAAAATGCTCTGACTATGCTTCTCCAGCGCCGGCCACACATAACCCGGCAAGGGCCAGCGATGGAATTCCGACGACAGGCCGGGGTCGACCGGCCGGCTGGCGGGCTTGGCATCGGCCTGCATCCCCGGCTGCCGCTCAAGTCTCTGAAGGAACGGTACGCTGCGCATCGGTGGTGTATCCCAGTTGACGTAACTTGCCGTAGCCATAGCGGCCGCCGTAGGCATAACGGCCCGGGCGCGGAATGATGTCGTTGAACAGCACGCCGCGCGCCGACAAGCCGGCTCGGGCCAGCCGCTTCATCGATTCGGCGATCTCGCCGGGGCGCGTGACACCGGAACGGGTGGCCAGGAAGATGGTGCCCGCATGCGCGCCAAGGACGAGGCTGTCGGCCACGGCCAGCAGCGGTGCGGCATCGATCAGCACCACGTCGTAATGGGGCTCGAGTTCGGCCAGCATCGCCGACAGCGCCGGGCGCAGCAGCAGTTCGGACGGATTCGGCGGCAGGCTGCCGGTGGCGATGAAATTGAGGTTCTCGAGCACGCTCTGCCGCACCAGCCCGGCCGCCGGTGCGCCGGCGAGGATGTCCGACAGACCGCTACCACGCGGCGAATGAAAATAGCGGTGCAGCTGACCGTCGCGCAGGTCGCCGTCGATCAACAGCACGCGCCGGCCGCTGGCGGCGATGATGGAAGCAAGGTTGACCGAGACGAAGGACTTGCCCATGCCCTCGGTCGGTCCGGTGATCAGCACCACGCGATTGCTCGCATGCGTGAGGCAGACTTGCAGCGCCGTGCGGAAATTGCGCAAGCCTTCGACCGCGATATCCATGCTCGACACCCGCGCCAGCAGGGGCAGCCGCGTTGGATCGCGCGTGCTGTCAGCCAGTGTCTGCTGCATCGCGCTGTGCGGAATGCTGGCATACACGGGCAGGCCGAAGCCGCGCTCGATGTCTTCCGGATCGTCGATCGCGGTCTGCAGCGAGCGGCGCAGGAACGCGGCCAGCACGCCGAGGAACAGGCCGGCGAACGCCGAGGCGGCAATGATGCGCGGGCGGTTCGGCGCCACTGGCTCGTCGGGCTTCTCCGGCGCATCGACCAGCCGCACATTGCTGGTCTTGCCAACCGTGATCAGCTGCAGCTGCTGCGCCGACGACAGCAAGGCGCCGTACAGCTCGTTGTTGACCTTCACGTCGCGCGCCAGCTTGACCATTTCCTGCTCCAGCACCGGCAATTCGCGCAACTGGCTGGCGGCTTCGCGCAACTCGCGGTTGACGTCGCGCAGCTGATCGTCGATCGCGACCACGGCCGGGTGACTGGCTGTGTAGCGCGACAGCAGTTCCAGCCGCTTTTGCTCGAGTTCGACCTTGCGCGTGCGCACCGCCGCCGAGCGCTGCAGGTTGATCTTGCCCTCCTCGCCGATATCGACGGTGCCATGCAGGTTGCGGAACTGGTTGTAGCGCGCCTCGGCCTGCTCGAGCTGTTGCTTGAGTTCGGGCAGGCGCTGGTTCAGCCAGGCCAGCGACTTGTCGGCTTCTTCGGTGCGGCGCGCGCTGTTCTGCGCCATGTACTCCTGCGCTATGCCGGTCAGCAGGCGATACACGCCCTCGGCCGTCGCACCTTTCAGCGTGGCCTGTACCACGCCGGATTGCTTGCCGACCTCGGCCACGTCCAGCGATTTCTGCACGCCTTCGATGGCCGACAGCCGCGAGCTGCGCACCAGCGTGAAGCGGGTGCCGGGCGCGGCGTGCAGCGCTTCCACTTTCAGCAGCACCGGGCCGTAACGTGTCGGTTCATTGCCCTGCACGCCGGCGACGCCCTCGAACCACAGGCCGGATTCAGGCTCGGCCACCATGTAGCGGCCGTCGCGCATCGCGGTCAGGCTGAATTCGCGATTCTCCAGCATGTCAGGCACGGTGAAATCGCCGACCGTGATGCGTTCGTCACCCCACGCATAACCGCCCAGACCCTGCAGCGCCGGCACCAGCCTCGCGAGGCCGCTGGACGCCACCCAGCTGCCTATCAGCGGGAAGCGCTGCGGATACGCGGCGATGTAGAGCTTCTGGCGGTCGATCGCGCGCGCCACCACCAGCCGCGATCGCAACAGCTCGACTTCGGCAGCGGCCGGTGTCTTGTAGTCGAACATGGAGCCGGCTTCCCCAAGGATGTTCTTCGGCTCGCGCTGCCCCTTTTCTTCGACATGCACCATCAGACTCGCCTCGTACACGGGCCGGGCCAGAAAGGCGTACAGCATGCCGGCCAGCAGCACGGCCAGCGCGACCCAGGTCACCAGCCAGCGCTGCTCGGAGAGTGTCTGCACGTAGGCGCGCAAATCGGTGTCGGCATCGTCGGACAGGAAGACCGGCGGATCGCCCTGATAGGCGAGGTGGGGTGGCGTGGTGGGAATCAAGACCGGGGATCCTCGTCAGGATGTCAGGGTGTCAGGACAGCACAGGTGACCAGACAGCCTGCGGCATCGCGCGCTGCGGCAGCCAGGATGGCAGCCGCGCCTGCACCGCGCGTTGTATCGCCGCATAGCTCTGCGCGAAGGCGGCACGCGACTGGCCGTGCGGGTCGGGAATGTCGATGCCGCAGGGTTCGCCCAGGCGCGCGATCTTGCGCGCGTACTGCGGATGCATGCGCTGCAGCCAGGCCGCTTGCGCGGCTTCCATCGTGTACACGAGGTCGGCCTCCGCCAGCATCCAGCCGCCCAGCCGGCGCGAGCGGTGCGCGGCGATGTCGATGCCGGCCTCGCGCATCAGCGCCACCGCCAGCGGGTCGGCCGGCGCACCATCGAGCGCGCCCAGCCCGGCAGAAAAAAGCCCGTGCGACGGCAGCAGTGTTCTCATCAGGCCTTCAGCCATCGGGCTGCGGCAGAGGTTGCCGGTGCAGAGCAAGAGGATGTGGGTGCGCACGTCAGCGACCTGGTCAGCGCGGCGTGGTGGCGATGACTGCCGTGGGCAGCGCGCCCGGGATCATCGCGCTGATCGTGCGGTTCCAGTTGGTCAGCGACGTGGCCGCGACATAGACGACATCCTTGGGATTGAGTTCAAAGCCTTCGGCCATCGCCAGCGCGCCCGGCGCATTCGCATCGAGCTGGTAGACGACGGATTCATCCTGCGTGCGGCGCACCACATAGACCTGGCGTGCATCGCCCGTCACCGGGTTGATGCCGCCGGCCTCCCCGAGCGCCTCGTTCAGCGTCAGCCGGCCATTGCGCATGGCCAGCGCACGCGGCGCCGTGACTTCGCCGGAGATGAAGATCTTGCTCTCCTCGCGGGACGGCACACGCACCACGTCGCCATGCGCAAGCACGATCGATGAAGGATTGACACCACGCTGCACCAGCTGCGGCAGGTTTACCTGATAAGTCTTGCCTTCGCGGCTGACCATGATGCGGCTCTGGTCGGCCGTCGGGTTCAGGCCGCCGGCGCGATTGATGGCCTCGGTCAGCGTCATCGCGATGTCATTGATGGGCTGCACGCCGGGCGCCTTCACTTCGCCATCGACATACACGCGCTTGCTGCGGTAATTGAGCACGCGCAGCGTGAGCTTGGGCTGCTTCAGGTAGCGCGACAGGCGCTGGGTCAGCAAGGCATGCACGTCGCCGGTGGTCATGCCGGCCACTTTCATTTTGCCCGCGTACGGGAATTCGAGCATGCCCTCCTGGTCGACCTCGAAGCCCGAGCTCGGCTGCAAGGGGCTGCCGGCGATGCCGGCGCCCGCGCCGCCTGCAACAGGAACGGCGGGCAGCATCGACGCCGACAGCTCGGGATGGTCCCAGACCACGATCTGCAGCACGTCGCCGGCTTCGACGCGGTAGGGCTGCGCCGGCTGCATCAGCGCGCCGATGTCTTCGGACACACGCTTCTCGCGCGCTTCGCGCTCGTTCCTGACCAGTGTCGAAGTAATGAGCTGGATCTCGGGCTGCCTGCCGTCGGCACTGCCCGCGATGCCGGCATCGGCCGGCGCTTTCGCACGGCCGAACTGCATGCCTGGCGCCATGCTGGTGCAGGCCGCGAGTACCAGCGCGAAGGCCACGACGGCCAGCCGCCGCACTGCAGTCCGCACTCCCCTGTCACCACTGCGACGCATCGCCCCACCCCCACATGCATGCAATCATCGAGTGGAGGAATGTACGTGGACGGCTGCGCGCCGCCGTTGATGCGGGTCAGCCTTCCCGCAGGGTCAGTATGGGCGGCCTCGACAATACGTTGCGCAAGCCCGCCCAGCCGCCGGCCAGCGCGCAGGCGATGCCGATGGCCATACCGGCCAGCCACAGCGACGGCGAGAAGACCCAATCGAATTCGAACACCTGCCGCGCCAGCACCCAGCCCACCAGCGATGCGCCGGTGGCGGCGAGCATGCCGGCGCAAGCACCGACCAGCATGCATTCCAGCCATTGCGCCTGCGACAGTTGCATGCGCGTTGCACCGAGCGCGCGCAGCAATCCGGCTTCATGCATGCGTTCCTGCTGCGATACCAGCATCGCGGCCGCGAGGACCATCACGCCGGCGGCCAGCGTGAACAGGAACAGGAATTCGACGGCGCCGACGACTTGGCCGATCACCTGCTGCACTTGCGCGACCATGCTGCCGACATCGACGATGGTCAGGTTCGGATAATCGCGCATCAGCGTGTTCACCAGTTGCCGGTTCGACGCCGGCAGGTGGAAAGCCGTGATCCAGGTACCGGGCAGCGCTTGCGCGGCAGACGGGCTCAGGATCACGAAGAAGTTGACGCGCATCGAGCTCCAGTCGAGCTTGCGGATGCTGGTGACGGTCGCATCGACCGGCACCCCGGCCACATCGAAGCGCAGGCTGTCGCCCAGCCTCAGCCCCAGCGTCTTGGCCAGTCCCTGTTCGACCGAGGCTTCGGCGCGTCGGCTGCCGTCGAACCAGCTGCCTTCGACGATGCTGTTCTGCGGCGGCAGCGCAGCCATCGTCGACAGGTTGAATTCGCGTTCGACGAGGCGCTGCGCGCGCTCTTCGGCATAGGACTCGGGACCGACGTTGCGGCCGTCAACCTGCACCAGGCGGCCGCGTATCATCGGATACAGCACCGCATCGCGGATGCCGGCCTGCTGCAGCGTGGCTGCAATCGGCTCGCGCTGCTCGGGCTGGATATTGATCATGAAATGGTTGGGCGCATCCGGCGGCGTGGCCTGGCGCCATGCGGACAGCAAGTCTTCGCGCACCACGGTCAGCAGCAGCAAGGCCATCAGCCCGAGCGCAAGCGCCACGATCTGCAAGGTGCTGGCCGCAGGGCGACGCCGCAACGAGGCTTGTGCAAAGCGCCAGGCCGCGATGCCGCCGGCGCCCGCGATGCGCTGCAAGAGGCCGTTCGGCCTCAGCCATTGCAGCGCGCGCAGCACCAGCCACGCGACCAGCGCCGATCCACCCAGCGCGAGCAGGAAGCCGCCGGCCGTCAGCAAGCCCAGCTTCAGGTCACGCGCCTGCCAGACCAGCAGCACGATGAAGCAGGCCAGCGCCAGCGCGTAACCGCCCAGCGTGAAGGCCCGGGGCGGCAGTTGTTCACGGCGGATCACGCGGTTATGCGGCACATTGCGCAGCTGCAGGATGGGCGGCATCGCAAAACCGAGCAACAACAGCAAGCCGGTCAGCACGCCCTGCAGCGCCGGCAAGGCACCGGGCGGCGGCAGCGTCGTGGTCAGCAGCGAGCCCAGCCATTGCAACAGCAGGTAGTGCGCGGCAAAACCGATCGCTGCACCGAGCAGGCCGCCGGCAAGGCCGACCAGTACGAACTCGATCACATACAGGCGCGTCACGTCGGATTGCGTCAGCCCCAGGCAGCGCAGCATCGCGCAGGCATCGACATGGCGCTGCATGAAACGACGCGCCGCCATCGCGATTGCCAGTGCCGCCAGCATCGCCGTCAGCAAGCCAACCAATGACAGGAACTGGCGCGCGCGATCGAGCGTCGTGCGCATTTCGGGCCGCCCCGCTTCGAGCGACTCGACCTGCACGCCGCGCACATCCTTGCGCTTGATGTCGGCATCCAGCCAGCGCTGGTAAGCCGCAATCGCCGTCGCATCGCCGGCCAGCTGGGTGCGATAAGTGACGCGGGCGCCCTGGCCGACGAGGCCGGTCGCCGCCAGCTCGGGCAAGGCGATCATCACGCGCGGCGCGAAATTCATGAAGCCGGCACCGCGATCTTTTTCATTGACGATGGTGGCGGCGATGCGGAAGCTGCGTGACCCCAGTTGCAGCCGTTCGCCTTCGCGCACGCCACGCGTGTCGATGAAGGCCGGATCGACCCATGCGGTACCGGCCTCGGGCGCGCCCTGCACTTCGCGCGATGTCCCCGCGAAGCTCAGCGTGACGGCGCCGCGCAGCGGATAAGTGGACGATACGGCCTTGACGGCCACCAGCCGTGAGTCGGCGGCGGCGCCGCTGCCGGTGGTGGCCATGCTCGGGAAGGCGATGGTATCGGCGATGCGCAGGCCGCGGCGCGCAGCTTCATTGCGCCAGTCTTGCTGCAACGGATAGTCGCTGCGCACCACCAGGTCGCCGCCCAGCAATTGCGCAGCGTCGCGCTGCAGCGCTGCATTCATGCGGTCGACGAAGAAGCCGACGGCCGACAAGGCCGCCACCGCGATGGCCAGTGCGGCCACCAGCAAGCGAAGCTCGCCGGCGCGCCAGTCGCGTCGCGTCATCCGCCATGCATGCAGGGCCGTAGCGAGCATGCCCTCGCCGGCCGCACGCGCTGCCTTGTCCATTCAATCTCCTGTTCGTCGCTTGTGCGTCGCTTGTGCGTCGCTTGTTCGTCGCTGGTTTGCGCCGGATGCCGCCCGCAGCAGCGGGCACGACAGGAGATTGTAGGTGAGTCGCGACAATTGCACCGGCCGCTATCGAAGGCCGCACGGCCGAGCGACTGCATTGTGCCGCCGTTTACATGGACGTGCCCCGCAAGCCATCCTGGTGCGTGTGCTCGAAGTTTTCCTGGCAAGGCGCGCAACGTTCGGCCGACGGCATGGCCTGCAGTCGTTCGAAGGGAATCGGGTAGCCGCAGGAAATGCACTCACCATAGGTGCCGTTGTCCATCTTCTTGCGCGCCAGTTCGATCGCGCGCAGTTCGTGCATGTCGCGCGATACGGCCGCGTTGCCAAGATCGATCGACAGGTTGGCGAACGACTGGTCGCCAGGGTCCGGCACCTCGCTGGCGAGCTGGATGTAATCATCCTGAAGCGTGACCTCGCGCTTGATGTCGTCGCGCAAGGCGCGCTCCCTGTCGGCCAGGGCGGCATACAAGCGGGTCTTCTGCTGCTGGTTCAGGCTGTCCATGGCGTCCTCTTTCGTTGTCGTGTAATGCAGGCTGGTACAGATCGATTGTGCGGCCGGTACCAGTGCTGCGTTTGAGCTAGGACAAGCGCGACGGTTCGCCGCGCAAGATGGCGATGCATGCCCGATTAACAATTTATAGTTCGAATAGCGTTACATATTTTTAAACAAACCTTAGCGAATTCACAGAGACTGGCAGCCGGTTGATTTGTCTCAAGCAAGCCGCTCTGGACTTCAAGGGGATTCCCGCTAGACTGCCGTTTCTGAAGAATAAGTATCTTGCAGACCGCCACCTTCCAGAGCACCACGATGAATTCAGACGAGCTTGAACTGATGGCCGGCGACACCCCGCCCGGCACGGATGAATTGATGGAAGACTTCGTCAACGCATCCGCGCGGAGTGGCAACAGCCCGCGCGAGATGTACCTGATGCGCGAAACCATGCACAGCCTGATGCGCCTGGCACAGTCGGAACAGATGCTCGAGATACGCCGCAGCGTCGACAAACTGGTGCCGGCCTCGATGCGACCGGCAAGCAAGCGCCGCCGCGCGCCGCGCGATGCATCGCCAGGCCAATCACAATTCGTGTTCGGCCGCGACACCTGACCCGGACCCAAGCGACACCACAGCGACAGCCGATGTCGGGCAACCGACATGGACAGGCCTTGCCCCCGGGGACAGCGTCGTCAGTCATCACTGAATTTATAATTGACGGATGGCAAGACCCCCTACCCGACGAGTCATCACCATCCACGACGAACGCGAGTCCCTGCGCCATGCGCGGGGACTGGTGAGCATTATTGACGACGACCAGGCAATCCGCGACGCCGTGAGCTCGCTGCTCGGGCTCGAGGGCTATGCGACCGAGACCTTCGATTCCGCCGCCCATTTCCTCGAGGTGCTCGACCGCGGCGAACCGGTGTTCCCCGGACCGCAATGTATCCTGCTGGACGTGAAGATGCCGGGGCTGACCGGCCTCGAACTGCAGCGGCGATTGATCGAGCGATCCGACAGTGTGCCCGTCGTATTCATGAGCGGCGGCAGCGGCGCGCGCGAAGCAGTGCAGGCACTGAAGAATGGCGCGCTGGATTTCCTGATCAAGCCTTTCGATGAAGAGAGCTTGCTGGCCGCGATCAGCGCTGCGCTCGACAAGCACCGCGCCGATGCCCGCCACGATGAGCAAGATCACGATGTCGCTGCCCGCCTCGCCAGCCTGACCGAGCGCGAGGTACAGATCGCAAGAATGGTATCGGCCGGCATGCTCAACCGCGACATCGCCGACAAGCTTGGCATCGCCGTGCGCACGGTCAAGCTGCACCGCATGCACATGATGCGCAAGCTGGATGCGACCAATGTCATCGAGTTGGCCCGCATCGCCGAACGCCTCGGCTGAACTTCCGGCTCGCCCCCCGACTCTCGCCCTCCCGACTCTCGCCCTCCCGACTCTCGCCCTCCCGACTCTCGCCCTCCCGACTCCCGCCCCCCGACCCTCGCCCGCCGACTCCCGCTCCCCGACTCCTGACTCCCGCAGCCC
>JACCDW010149928.1_pt1 | contig 42767 bp, 54 predicted proteins | sample 7449781 | NCBI WGS metagenome assembly JACCDW01 (sample SAMN15323449, study PRJNA562643) | freshwater metagenome | isolation source: river surface water | place: USA:Blue River Watershed | collected 2017-08-18 | reverse complement strand
TGGACCCAATTGTGTGCCGAGAAATAGCACGAGGAGGTTGAGTATACTGGTGGTACATTCATCGAGGTGCAACACTCTATACTCCAACGGGGTTCTCCGCTTAGCCGCTTCCATGGACGATTATTGGAGCCAACTCCACAATCGTGTGCCTGGGTGAATACCCACACTACTCAAAAGGCATTGCCCACTCCACTTTCCTTCGTGGCGGTCGCGAAGCACATACACCAAAAGTAGAGCGATGAATACATGCTCGTCCACGATATAGGTATATCCTGGGTCATGTGGGAAATAATAGAGTGCCATGAGCAGTATGCCTACGCATACTGCAATGCGTGTCCCGATTCCAAGGAGAAGCCCTACCCCAACAGCCGTGATACCCCATGCATTCAGCACATCAATCACCGGAAGAATGCTGGGCTGTGTAAACCATAGATAGAAGTCAGGAAACATGGCCGCATGCTCAAGGAATCCGCGGGATGTCCATGTGGGGTCTAAGAGTTTTAATATCCCAGCATGGAGAAAATACCATCCTAGTGCAAATCGAGTGAGGACAGCAATGGATGAATTGATGATTTCCATAAATAAAAAAGCCATGACCAATTAAAGGCCATCGCGTGACTCGTTTTTGTATCGTATCACTCACTCCATGCTCACGCAATATCTTTTCTGGCTTTCACGGCATCGGTGCGGGTGGCACGACCAGCACACTCAGCCTTATAGCAGAGTAAGCGCTCTTGGGGGAGGCCGTGAAAAGTTGCCAGTGTACCGCAACCTCGGCATTTTACCTCCACTTCCGAGTCGACCAATATCCCCTTAAACAAGAGCTTGGCACAGGACGGACAACGATAACTTTGAAATAGCATAAGTTGAGCATACCTGATTCAAGAAAAATCACCACCGGTTTCGGTGGTGCATAAAGCCTACGAAGGCGAATGTGGGGTGGCTTTCCTCTCGACGGTAAATCTTCCCCGTGCCCATACCCCACCCCAGAAATGATAGGAGAATGTGCCAGTATATACGCCTGACTTCCCCTCTGTCATTGTGCCTCGAAGTTGCCCCCTATATTCACACACCACGGACTCAGTGCTCACAATCTCCATGTGCGCATCTTTTCGCACGGCGCGGTACTGAATAGGAAGTTTACACTGCCGAGATCCATGGAGGACGATAGACCCCACAGCAACATCCTGATCAATGCTTTCAACGATAATAGTCATCGTGCCTTGCTGGGGATCCATGAATTCTTCCCATGTTCCCACTAGTGTCTCCGCCCTCAGCGGAAACGCCGAAATCCACAAACATGCCACTATGACGCGTATGTTCAACACAGGGTACTCCCAAATATCTTCTTGTAGCTTGAGGCATATGACCTGTTCTGTCAAAACAAAAACACCCTTATGGGTGCTTCTGTGAGTCATAGATTACTTCTTGCGCTTCTTTCCAGGAGCGCCCTGAGAAGGTCCTTTCTTCTTTTTTGCTTCATTTGCCGTATCACGGAATGGAAAGCCGACCATTTCGAGAAAATCGACAGACTCTGCCTTGGTGCGAGTAGACACCACGACAGTAATAGCGAGAGAAAAAACATCCTTCAAGTCTTCATCAGCAGTCTCAGGGAAAATAGTGTGCTCCTTGATGCCGATCGTGAAGTTCCCCATCGCGTCCACTGAGCTTGCGCGAAAACCACGAAAGTCTCGAGTGCGAGGGATGGCGATATTGACCAGCTTGTTCAAAAACGCGTTCATGCGTGCACCACGCAAAGTCACCATCTGCCCAATGACATCCCCTTCACGCAACTTAAACGACGCAATGGACTGCTTGGCCTGGCGTGCTGATGGCATCTGACCAGTAATCATCGCCAAGCGAGTCGCCACAAATTCATTCTTTTTCTTGTCGTTGCGAGACATCTTTCCTGTACCGACAGAAATGACAACCTTCTCGAGCTTGGGAGCCTGCATGGCGTTCTTGTACCCATACTTCTCTTTGAGCTTGGGATATGCGGCTGCCACCTTTTCTTTAATAGTTGGAACGTTCATGGTAGTGAATTATTTCTTCTTCTTGGGCTTAGATGCCAATGCGAGGCGCGAAACACGAATGGGCATCGCAACCTCGACCACAGAGCCCTTGCCGCCCTGCTTTGTCGCACGCTGGTGCTTTTTGATGAGATTCAGTCCTTCGACGATGACTGTGCCCTCCTTGGGCATCGCACGAACGACCTTGCCAGACTTTCCCTTTTCATCGCCTTGGCGCAATACCACTTCATCTCCTTTCTTGATATGCATATGCGTAGGTGGGTTAAACGACCTCAGGGGCCAAGGAAATAATCTTCTGAAATCCCTTCTCAGCGATTTCACGGGGAATTGGGCCGAAAACACGACCCGCACGTGGCTCGTTCTTCGCATCAATAAGCACGACGGCGTTCTCATCAAAGCGAATATACGATCCATCGCGACGGCGGTGTGCATTGGCAACACGCACGACAACGGCACGAACGACTTCACCCTTCTTCACACTCTTGCGAGGCTCTGCGGTCTGCACCGACAAGACGACGAGGTCGCCAATCGAGGCATAGCGACGCTTTGAGCCTCCGAGTACCTTGAAGATACGGCCGACCTTAGCACCGGAGTTGTCCGCGATCTTAACGATTGTTCTTGGTTGGATCATGGTAGTGGTGAATTAGTCTTGCGCGCGAGTCTTCAAATACTGCTCAACATCCTCTGTGCCCACCTTTTCGACCGCGGTGAAAGCCTTGTGGCGAGAGAGCGGTGCACATGCTTCGATGCGTACACGATCTCCGACCTTGAACTGATTCTTCGCATCGTGCACCTTGTAGCGCTTGTGTGCCTTGATGTACTTCTTGTACTTGGGATGTTGCTCGTAGCGAGTGACCAGGACGACGCGCGTCTTGTCCATCTTGTCCGAGACCACGACGCCGATGAGCGACTGCTTCTTGGTATGTAGCGTTGTTGTTTCCATAATGGTCATGATTAGTTGGCCGAGCGAGCGCGCATCTCAGTGAGTAATCGCGCAACGGTCTTCTTTGCCTTCGCGCCCACCTTGGCGTCCTTAGAGCGGCTCCCCGTCACATCAAAGCGAAACTGAGCAAGTTCGGCGCGCTTTTCAGCGAGCGACTTCTCCATCTCCTTGTCCGACAACTTGCGAATATCTGTGATCTTCATAGTGATAGGGATTAAGCGACTAAGCGAGAGACCATACGAGTGCGGACCGCGACCTTCGATCCCGCCTTACGAATAGCTTCTTTTGCCTGTTCAAATGTGACACCGTCGATTTCAAACAAAATGCGTCCTGGAAGAATCTCGACAACGAATCCCTGAGGGTCTCCCTTACCTTTACCCATAGGCACCTCTGCGCCCTTCTGTGTATATGGTCTGTCAGGAAACACACGAATCCACACGCGCCCAGTCTTGCCGACGTTGCGAGAAAGCACGCGACGAGCTGCCTCAATTTGATTGGACGTGATGCGAGACTCTGTCTCAGCCTTGAGTCCATACGACCCATAGGCAAGTGTGGTGCCGCGAGATTCTGTGCGCCCCTTCTTGCGGTTCCAGCGATCGGACTGCCACTTGCGATGTTTTACTTTTTTAGGAAATAGCATAAGCCTATGATGTGATTACGCGCGAGTATGTGCCGTCTTAGGGCGCTCCGACGTTGGTGCATGGGGGCGGGGTGCGACCGTTGTCTTTGCCTTCTCGGCAAACACTTCACCCTTGTAGATCCACGTCTGAATTCCAATAACACCGTATGGAAGGTAAGCCTTCTCGCGGGCAAAGTCGACATCTGCACGCAAAGTCTGAAGAGGGATGTTTCCAGCCTTCACAAACTCACGGCGAGACATGTCAGCACCTCCAAGGCGACCTGAGAGCTCAATGCGAGCACCCTTCACGTCGCGATTGGCCATGACCTTCTCGAGCATCTGCTTAATGACGCGCTTAAACGGCATACGCTTCTCCAGTCCTTCTGCAACCATCTGTCCGACAATCGCTGCATTGGCCTCTGGGGCGCGAACTTCTTCGATATCAATCTTCACATCCTTAGGATGCTTCATCTTCCAGCGTGCAAGCTTTGAGAGCACATCGGCCTTCAGCTTTTGTGCGCCCTCACCAGAGCGACCAATAATAAGACCGGGGCGTGCGGTGCGGATGACAATCTTCCACACTTTATCATTGCGCTCCATAACAATGTCGGAAACATGCGAACCGCGAAGTCGCTTCTCGAGGAATTCTCGAAGCAACACATCGCCCTTCAAATATTCCTGATACTGACCGCGATCAGCGAACCAGCGGGACTTCCAGTCGCGCAAGATGCCGAGTCGATGAGCGTAGGGATGTACGTGATGTGACATAAGGGAATGAATTACTTGGCCTTCGCGGCGACGGTGCGAGTAACGGCCTTCTTGGCGGGAGTAGCGGAAGCGGTGCGGGCAGAGCGCTTCTTCGCTGGTTCGTCGGTCAAAGTCACCACAATATGGCTGGTGTGCTTATGAATCGGGAATGCACGACCCTGCGCACGTGGGCGAGAACGCTTCAGTACGACACCCTTGTCGACGCGGACGTTGAGCACGCGGAGTGCCTTCTCGTCGAGTCCACGAGCCTTTGCATTGGCAATGGCAGAGCTTACCAACTTGTAAAAGACGGGTGCAACGCGCTTTGAGCGATGCTTGAGTTCCAAAAGCGCAGTCTCTACTGACATGCCCTTGAGGAGGGTACCCACGAGGCGCACCTTGCGGGGAGCCTGACGATACTGTGAAAGTTTTGCTGTAATCTCCATATAAGGGGTGAATTATTTCTTCTTTGCTGAGTCCGCCGACTTCGCAGCCTTGGCAGCAGCAATTTCAGCTTCTTTCTGCTTTGCCTCAAGCTCCTTCTGCATCTTTCCACCGTGACGATGAAACTTGCGAGTAGGAGAAAATTCACCAAAACGATGGCCGACCATTTCTTCGGTCACCTTCACTTCGATAAACTCCTTGCCGTTATGCACACCGAATGTATAACCGACCATTTCCGGGGAGATCTGGGAGGCACGCGCCCAGGTCTTCACAATACCGGCATCCGCTGGCTTCTTGCCTTCAATCTTTGCGAGCAATCGCTCGTAGACATATGGACCTTTCTTGAGTGATCTTGTCATAGATAAATCTACAGGAATAAACGCACGTGTGCGCCCGCACACCGATTTCCCAAATAGTAGTACTAGCGCCCCTGATCCTCCCACGGCGTAGAGAAAAACTATTTGAAATACCTTGGTCTAGATACTACTCAAACCGTCTGGAGAAGTCAAATCGTACTTCGCCTTCCTCGCTCCCTCCTAGTCAGCACCATACTGTCAAGGCGAGGCCTTGACATAAAATGGTGAAAATATGGTTTAAATACGTCACGAGGGTTGAAAAAGTGGGAACAACAGAGCTGCCTATCTCAGACGGAGATGCCGCACTCCTTATAAAGTGGACAAGTACTTGCATAGTTCTTCTAAAACAGTACGCTAGCGAGAGCTGTACATATGAGTGATGTCTATGCGAAACCCGACAAACCTCGAGCGACTGATGGGGGCCACCCCGCTCGGGTGGATTGGCACTGCCTGCCATCTCGACCCTGGAGTGCTTGCTCAACGCCTCACCCCAATTCTGACTGCGGCATCTGCTTCCGATCGAGTAGCACACACGCTACGGGTCTACGAGCGACATGCACGCAGAGAGGACACCCGCGAGCGTGAGACCTGTGTACCGAAGTCTCTCCTGACTTTTATTCAGCGATTGCCAGACGGTGGGAGTGTTCTTGATCTCGGCACAGGAGCTCACGCTCGGGATGCCATCTTCATGGCGGAGCAAAATGGGCCATGGCGAGCAGCACACATGGAAGCAACCATAGAAGTCCATGGCGAATACCATATGCCAAAGGATCCGCTCAAAAGCATGAATGTCGTGGGCATCGAAGGAGCCAGAGCAGTCTGGGAACTGGCAAATCAAAGAGTACAGACTCATTCATGGACGACGATACCAAAGGGGCGTCACCCAGTCCTCCCATTGCCGATTCTCCGCCTCGATATGCATGACTTATCCTCCTTCTCCAAAGACAGGTTTGACGGAGTATGGGCACACCGCTCCCTGTTGGTGCATACACCCCACGAGCTGGTCCGCCAATCCATCCAAGGAGTTGCGCGTATTCTGCGAACAGGTGGACTGTTTGCCGTCACGTACTCCCCCAAGACCACCAGTTCTCCTCACATTGTCGAGACACTCCGTCCATTTGGTGACCACGATCTCGTGTGCGTTGCCCACCACGAACAAGTCATGATAGAGACCATCGCTTATTATGCCGGACTTGAACTCGAACACGTAGAGCACACCTCATGTGATTCGCCAGACACAGTTACAGGGATGCATGAATATCTCACGGAGTACTTCCGTAAAACCTAACGACCCCGCCTCGGGGTCGCTTTTCTTGCACGAACACTCTGGCATGTTAGGCTGAGCGAAGCTTCACCCTCACATGGAGGACTCATGTTCTTCTCACCTGACAGCTCCTTGGACTTCAATGTCCACCGAAATATTCAGCTGGCGCAGGGGCTCCCCCGTCGCGCGTTTACCGATACCCATGTGCTTGAGAAAGAATTACGCACCCTCTGGTCCACTGAGTGGATCTTAGCCCCTATTTCTGGGGGACATGAGCCTTGCCAGGTCCACCCGTTTTCACTTCCCGGACTGTCACTCCTGGCAACGACGGATACCCTGGGTCGCACGGTGGTACTTCCGAATCGATGCTCCCATCAATGGTATCCACTTGCCACGGTGAGTGGCCTACGCAATGCCCTTGTGTGCCCTCAACATGGGCGCGTGTTTGGACTTGATGGTGCATGCGCTTCACATCCAGGTGTTGCCCCTTGCGCACAGTTTCCGCGGAATCGAGACCATCTCCGGGCGTATAAGTCTGAAAGGGAAGGACCACTCCTCTTTGTGCAGACAGGAGCACGTTCTGACAATCCCCCGCGCACGAAACTGGGAAGCATTGTCTATCAACTCAAATCCAATTGGGCCCTGCAAGAAGTGACTGCTTATACGGACCGCGTTGTATCGGGTAACTGGAAACTGCATGTCGGCAATTTTCTGGACTCTGCACACATATTGCGTATGCACGCATCCTCGTTACTACCTCAGATTGATATGAGCACCTATCGCACGGTGCTATACCCTCATGGTGTACTCCAGACGGTATCAGCAATACCCAGCGCACATGAGGAACAGACTGGTGCACCCCACAGTATCTTTGCGCGATGGTGGTTTATCTTTCCGCATCTGGCACTCAACGTATATGCCTGGGGTATCTCGGTCAATGCGTGGTACCCCACGGAAGATCCAAACGCCACACGACTCGTGTGCTTTCATCTGGTGACTGATGCGGAGGCCTATCATGCCCGCAATGCACTCTGTGATGCCATGGTGGATTCGGAAGATGTGGCGCTCGTCGGTAGTGTAGCGCGCCACATGCACGGCATGCACACCGACCGCATGCAATTTGTCCCCGGGCAAGATGAGGCGGTGCATTGGTTTCATCGTAAGGTTTCTCAATACCTGACTTCCGATTAAACTCGACAAACCAGATGGAATCCTTACGATATACAAAGAGGCACCAAGGAGCACATGATGCAATTTCGCGGAAAGCTGAAAGGGGATCCTCCTCGCATCATCTTGGGACACGTATCCCGCATTGACGTGATTCCAGGTCTGGCATATGTGCGGGTGTCACAGGAATGGATTCCGTATATCTGTTTGAGAAGCACCGTCGGCGCAATGCGCTGGGATACGCTCAAGTTGGGGCAGCCGATACGATTCCATGCAAATTCCTTTCGCGCAATCACCGAGATATTAGAATGAAAACAGGCCACGTGGCCTGTTTGTTTTTTTGGGTTTACGATGCATACATATTCTGACAAGACAGCTCAATTGGACCTGCTCCATACACCACATCAATCTGAAGTCCGTCGACATGAGGAAGGTCGTCCGGGTGAACCAAAAACATCAGACCTTCTGCATCCACGAATTCAACGCATGAAGCAGAGGCAGCACCTGGCGTCATCGAAGAAAAACTGTACGCCACCCCACCAGGGTAGTGATGTACTTCGACTTTGATCCCATAGGCCCCACCGTGTGCGTACGTCACATCCATGTGCCGTAACGCTGCCGGAGTAAGTAAAATATTGCACATGTCTGTGCTCCTTATGTCCGTGTACCACCAAGAAATGGGCGCACGCGATCTACGCTTGCACTCAATAGAAAGTTGCGAATAGCGAGCTCGAATGCTGCCGTACTGTCTCCTCGTACAATCATCTGATGCGCGTAGGTATGCAAAGTAGACCCTGGGGGAATGATAGCTCCGCGGGTATGCACATAGCACACATAAAATCCTGCGATGGTAGAAAGTGTCGCAAGAACACCTAAGGCCACCTCTCCCACCAAAAACACGACCTCCTCTTGGGTCAGCGCAGCGGTGAGAGAAAGAATGTGATGAAGCGTGTCGTACGTCGCTGTCGTATCTACTCCTGTGATGTCGATGACCCGAGAGCCCGGGCATAATACGCGAGCAATATCTAGCGCTGCACTCGAGTCTCCGGGTTGCGTACTACAGAATAATAAGTACCGATGCATGCCAATCTCAAAATGGGCACCTCATTTCATGCTACAGCACCAAACCGAAGGTGCAAGTAGTGAAGGATGGACAATTTGAAAATTTATGTTACGGTGTACGCAGACGTTCTCAAGGGAATACGCCATGTATCCTCGACTCGCACAGAGTCCATCATTGCGCGATGCGCGCATACGCAAACTTGTCGTGGGCATCATCCTGCGCGAGCAAGCAGCGTGCGCGAATGATGTACCATCACTAGAGATGCCCACATTCTGGAGTGCCGAAGAAGCAGCATCACTCCAGCATGCCATGACGCTTTTGCGCTGGGGCAATCCTGGCGACAACTCGTATACGCGCATACTTGAGCGCATGAGACTTGGTCGACGCAGACGAATAACCCATCACTGGGCGGAGGGGGTAGCGTCCGTTGCGGAGAAACACATGCAATCGCTACTGTTTCATGCGCATGCAACGACATACTCCGCACGTCCGATACGACTCATCGCCCGATATGCGGCACTGCCAACCGCAGTGGCACGGCGGTGGCTGTGGTTTGCCAATATCGACTTTCAATCGATAGAAAGCTTTATCCGCAGACTCACACCTGCCCAAGAGGAAAGCCTCCACCTGCATTATCACCTCGCGTGCGACATGCATGAATCGTTCGATAATCTTCCATGCTTTCGCGATGGTCCCACCAACGCAGTGTGGCGAGCATGCAAACTTCCCTACTCACATCATGAGCGCTTCGAAGCAAAATCTGCTTTAGCGTACAACTTCTTTGGCTGGGATATCGGATTTCAGAAATACCCAGAGTCAAAGAATGACACACCGGCGCGAGATGAATTTGCTCGACAATTCTTCTCGTCCGACCACCGAAGCATGGCGTGGGTCTCTACCCCCAATCGTGGCGAATTTGTGGTCAACCAAGAGACGGGAGGAGTGTACTGGTATTTGTATCGCACACTTCGGAGTAATGCACTCTGGAACACACACGAGAGTGTGGCACTGGGAACATGGATATGCCCGGGTTTCTATCTCACGGTCTTGGCATGGGCATGCTTGCTGATCATTTCGCCGGCACTGCTCTTCACGGGGCTCCTCTTGTGGATGACTGGCATGGGTATGCACCCGCTCTACTTTATCGGCGGGGCAATCACACCACTGTGCTTTGGCCTTCACTACATCATGGAGAGAGCGAGAGGAGACGATGAAAAACTCTGGAGATACGCAGTGAAGGCATTCGGTGTCATTGTCGTCGGACTACTCCTTACTGCCGTCACACTCCTCCTCTATCGCTTTCATTCCTACTACGCGTTTATCTTGCTCGTTCTCCCGCTTGCGGTAGGAAGACTCGTCACACAGCAGGACCTGAAATTTTGGGAAATCCGTGTGGTAGGAAGGGCGGTCTTGCTCGTCTTTCTCGGACTCTTGGCAAACGATATCTGGCGATACACCATGATGTGGGAAATACTCGCAAGTGTCGTTGTGTCTGTACTTCACGCTCTCTTGCTCATGATTAGCAGAGACTGGATGAGTATTTTGGCCATCGGTTTCACAGGGGTGGCATATCTCCTTGCTCAGCATTCTATGCAAAAGAGCAAAAGCAAGATTCAAACCCAAGCCCAGCAAATCAGTAAAGGGTATAGCACCACCTCATGGGAAAATGCATCCGCATCACCAAAGCTCACGGAGTTCAACATTGAACGCCTCCTCTATCTTTGTGTTGGTGGTCCCCTGTTCTTCTTTTTGGTCCTTGTGATCTACCTGGGATTGTGGGTGCACTGGACGGTATATGCGTTTGCCGTCTGGCTTTTGCTCATCACATGCGCGGAAATGTGGAGTACTGCACGCTGGAGCTCCTCGATTATCAAGCGTAATCAAATACCCCATTGGGTAGAGGGGAAGGAATCACACGCCATCTTGAATAATCCTTTCTGGTGGGATGGCGAGATTCTTCACCGAGACAAGCTGGATGCACTCCAATACTGGGGGCCGTCCATGCCCATGGTGTATGCACTCCTCAAAGCAGTGCGAAACGACAAACAGCTTCGCCGAGCATCGTGGGGGCTGGCATGGCTCCGTCGTGGCTATACCACTCCCATATACCCCGACCCCAAACTGATCTACGAGCTATTGCAAGGCAATCGAAAGCGATTTAAGCAACTCGTTGATGAACAAAGGCAGAAGACTCTGCACCCGAAACTACCCAGAGTACTGCATGTGTTCATGCGTATCAGTGAAGGATGTCACTACGTATGGCGTATGCTCCAGGACTGGCTCAAGTATTACCGCATCATCAATGAATCCTGCCCGCGCTCGCCCGACCAGGTCGGTCGACACGTGCGCTAATCACACCCCCCCTCGGGGGGTGTTTTTTTTGGACCATCTCGCTATACTACACGGAGATATCCAAGGAGTGACCATGGACCAGCCATCTTGGCTCAAACGCATGCTCTTTGCACTCTATGTCTTATGGCATAAAGGCCCCACCGCACCGACCCCAATGACAGTGTCGCCGACATTTATCTGGAAAGATGTGTACTTTCTCTTATGGCATATTTTCTTCTGGAAATTAGGTCGCGCACTCTTGGGGCAGGTGACTGCGGTGCGCCCACTCCTTGAGACAGGGAGTGATCTCGTAGATACATATCTCATCGATGCGACAGAGCATGCGCGCAACGACAGAGACAACCGTCCTCTCCAACAGAAAATCATACACACCACACGTTTTCCTGTCTCAGAACACACCGTTGCTTCATGTTGCCACACCATTGCGCAATTGGGACGACAGGCGCCGTGGCAGTACAGCGTGTCCGCACGCTACAAGGCAAAACAGCACATGATGCTCCTGTGTCTATCTGCGTTCGCCTTGTGTGTGTACTTTTTTCAGATTGAAGCATCCCCAGACTCTCTAACCGGATGGATTCGTCTGATTGCCCTGATCTCCTTTCTGTTGGGTGGCGCAGGGTGGATTGCCGATATTGCACTGTATCGTTTTGCGCTCGAAGCACAGCGACGTAAACTATAAACACCCCAAAGTGGGGTGTTCTTGCATGAGCGCGACGTGCACGATAGGATGCATGTATGGTTTCCCTCGATAGGTATGAGTACCATCTCCCCGAAGCGCAGATTGCGCGAGAACCCGCATCTCCCCGTGAGTCCGCACGACTCTTTGTGTATGACACGCGCACTGACACTATTTCTCACGATACATTCGCACACATTGGCGACTACCTCCCTCACCCCTCACTCCTCTTGTTCAACGACACCCAAGTGGTACCAGCCCGTGTCTGGATGACCAAACCGACGGGGGGCAAAATTGAAGTGCTCTTTCTCGTCAACGAGCCACGCACAGAGGATACACTCATTAAAGGCATCGTGGATAGAAGGGTCGACGTTGGGGCAACACTCCTGTTTCCGAATGGCGAGAAGATTGTGGTGGAAAAACAAGAAGAGCAATTTTTTTTCTTTCGCACGCCACATGCATTTTCTGATTTTTTGTCCCTACTCTATGCGTGCGGACAGACGCCTATTCCTCCTTACATTAAGGGTACTTCGCTCGACGAAGCCCATCTCCGCGAAGAATACCAAAGCGTACTCGCGACACACCCTGCATCTGTTGCGGCGCCGACTGCGTCACTTCATTTTTCTCAAGCCCTACTCCAATCGCTTGCGCACAGTGACGTGCGAAGCGCGACACTCACCCTGCATGTCGGAGCAGGAACATTTGCTCCAATTACTGATGACACATTGCGAGCGGGAAAGTTGTTCCGCGAACAGTATGCACTCTCCGCGCAGACCGCATCCCAACTGACTGATGCATATACGCGTGGCATTCCTGTTATCCCCGTAGGTACCACCGCGATGCGCACGCTAGAAACGGTGCTCCGCGACACCCCCACCACTGCACTGCATCACACCCGCGGAGAAACCGATATTTTTATTTATCCCCCATTTGATTTTCGAGGAACACAGCATTTTATTACCAATTTTCACGTGCCCAAATCCTCACTCATGCTCCTCGTGGATGCGTTTCTCCAGCATAAAAAAGCACAGCGCGATATTCTCGCGCTGTATCAAGAGGCATTACTGCACCAATACCGATTCTATTCGTTTGGGGACGGGATGCTTATTCTCTGATTGACCGCGGTGACACTACAAAGACCAGCACAAGCGGAAGGAAACAAAGGATGCACACAACCAATCCTTCATAAGGGGTGACTTCTGCAAGTCCAGTCAAGAATGTGAGCATCATCACCACACCAATCCAAGTGGGAAGGAAATAGAGTGCCACTGTCTCCCGAATCGATGTGGTACACACCAGGGTCATTCCCACCAACCCAAGGTACAGGACTGAAGTCGCTACCACAATCTCAAAGCGTGACCACGTAGAAAAGAAATGGGACACTGCACCGGCAAAGAGCGCAGTCGAGACGAGAGATGCGGGGAGAAGGATGAACCACAATATAGGAACCTTACGCTCTAGCATGCTTACTTTCATCTGAGACTCCTGAGACCATAACATAGCTGACTCAAAACACAAACCGCCTCCTGCCGGGATGCGGTTGGTGCTGGTATATGTGCTTTCCTTTCTCCAGTGTGCACTCAGGCATTCGATACTACAGGTCTCGATCTGCGAGAGAACGATTGGCTATCGCGCTTGTTCTGGTCGATACCAAGCTCATATACCCTGGATATAGAGATTCCGCGATATCACTCCGGCTCATGGTTGGGTGCTCTTGCTGTAGACAAGACCGTTCACGAGGAGGTCGATTGGATGATACATGGCACTTCTTTTGAGGTTGCGCGCATGTATGGGAATCATAGTGTGGGACCCATTGGGATGGTATTCTCACACTATGCACTACATACACGGTATGCACTGCATAACGCACGAATACTCGAACTCTTTCATTATACCCAAAAGACATGACATGCGAGGGAGTTATCCACCTTTTTCATAGATACCACTAAATTGACACGGTCATGATAGTCATGCGACCATCACCAATATGACGATAGACACTCTTTCTGCTTCTTTTGCCACATCACCAAGCACTCCGCTATACCCCATGCTCTTCATCGGCCACGGAAGCCCTATGAATGCCCTTCCGGGTTCTCCCTATAGCACACCGTGGCGCAATCTCGCGGAAACACTTCCCCAACCACAAGCCATATTGGTCATTTCTGCACATTGGCTCACTACCGGTACTTTAGTGCATGCCAGCCCACACCCAAAAACATTGTATGATTTTTACGGATTTCCTCCCGAGCTTTACGCGCTCACCTACCCTGCCCCAGGAAGCCCCACCCTCGCGCATGAAATGAGCGAGCGTACAGTGTTTACAAAAGAGGACACCTCATGGGGTCTAGATCATGGCGCCTGGAGCGTACTCAATCATTTATATCCTGAGGCACGCATACCAGTCTTTCAAATGAGTATCGACATCACTGCCTCGAGTCAGCGCATGAAACAGATTGGGCGAGAGATTGCCTATCTCCGCACGAAGGGCGTACTGATTATCGGAAGCGGAAATCTTGTCCACAATCTCGGGCGCATGACATGGGAAGAAAGTGAGGCATACGATTGGGCGCTCGACGCAGATGCGCAAATTGCATCGATGATTAATCTGCACCAAGATGACGAGCTGCTGCGCACAGATCACAATGAAGCGATACGGCTTGCAATCCCTACCACCGAACACTATGTCCCACTGTTGTATTTGCTTGGCGCCGAATCCAAAAGCGACACGAGGAGCTTCCCCATCACCGGCATCGCGCATGGCTCGATCTCCATGCGCTCCGTGCTCTTTAGCTAAACCATCTATCCACACACCCTCGAAGTGGACGTGCACAGGGGAGTAAAAAAACGGTATACTTACCATGTTACTCATCTATATCTTCTCAGTATGGCAAAAGGCAATAACGCACGAAGAAAGGAAGTGAAGAAACCAAAGAAGGCCGCAAAATAACACACTCCGCACTATGGTGCGGAGTGTGTTATTTATGAAAGACGCAAGGCCTCTATACCTGGCAAAGTCTCGTGCGCCAAATAATCCAGCATGGCACCACCACCAGTCGAAACAAACGTAAACCGAGAAAGTGCACCCATCTCGGAAATCAGGGCGACGGTGTCTCCTCCGCCAATCACAGAGGTTGCGCGACTACCAGAAATACGATTGAGTAATTCTTTTGTCCCTTCGGTGAATCCTTCTTCGTAAAACCCGAGCGGTCCATTCCAGACGATGAGCGCGGCTTGCCCGATGATACGCTCCATGTCTGCTATCGTCTGTGGTCCGACATCTACAATAATATCAGCATGAGTTACCGCTGACACCTCCCGCGTTTGCGAGCCTGCATCATTCTTGACGACGACATCCTTTGGCATAATTAAGTGCGGATGCGAGAGTACCTCATCCAGGCCAACGGATGCGCTTTCATCAAATACAGATTTGCCGATATTATATCCCTTAGCACGAAAGAGGTTGTTGACCGTTGCACCTCCAACCAACACGTGATCTGCGAGGGTGAGAAATTTCTTGAGCAGAGGCATCTTGGTAGATATCTTCGCCCCTCCCAAAATAAAGAGAAACGGACGCTCTGGAGTAAAAGCAAGGGAAAGCTGTTTCACCTCTCTTTGCATACGCAATCCCGCATAATGAGGAAGGAGCTTCGGCAATCCGACAACAGAAGCATGGGCACGGTGAGACACAGAGAATGCATCATTCACATAGACATCTCCGAGTCGGGAAAGCATCTGGGCAAATTGAGGATCATTGGATTCTTCTCCTGGGTGATGTCGCACATTCTCAAGCATGCACACGTCTCCATCCTTCATCTCGCGCGTGAGTGCTTCATTCTTGGTGCTATCTCCATCAGACAAAAATGTGACGGGCATATGCTGTCGCAAGTATTCGGCAACCGGCAAGAGGGTGTCCTCCGGATTTCCCTTCCCGATATGACTGACAATCACAATACGCGCACCTTGCTCGCGAAGATAATTGAGCGTAGGGAGTGCCTCGATAATACGATATGGGTCGCGAATCTCTCCCGCATCAAGAGGTACATTCAAATCAAGCCGAAGAAGTACTCGTGTGGATGCGAGGTGAGGAATATCATAAATAGAAGGAAGATTCATCATACGCGGGAAGGGGTAATAGCACGCCGAATAATTTCTGCAAATCGAGTAGGGTGAAGCGAAACTCGTCCCACCAATAAACCATCTGCTTCCCCAAGGGTTAAGTAACCGGCCGCATTCTCTTCATCGACAGAGCCTCCATAGAGAATAGGGATGGTAAATGCTGCGGACTTTCCAAAGTATTCAGTCAGTGTGCGCCGAATGAGAATGCTCATCTCCCGATGGTCAGCTGGGGATGCGGGCTGCTTGGCTTGGGCGCCGATAGCCCAAATGGGCTCATAGGCAACAACGAGATCCCCCGCACTATCCTTGGGAAATCCTGATAGTGATTCACGTAGTTGAGTCGATACCACCGAGAAGTGATTACCGTGGAGATCGCGCTTGTGCTCACCCACACATAAAACTACTTTGAGACGATTACGCACCGAAGCTATAGCTTTTTGCGCAACATCGTGATTTGTCTCGCCCATACTTCGACGCTCGGAGTGCCCTACTATGACGTACTTTGCCCCAATAGAGGCAAGTGCCTTTGGTGATGTCTCCCCCGTCCACGCTCCTTCGTCGTCTTTGGCGCATGACTGCGCGCCCAGCACAATAGGTGCCTTGCCTTTCCACTCCATGACGGATGACGCAAACACCGCGGGAGGACACACCACTACTTTGACCTTAGTGGAGCGAGGCACAAGTGTCGTGAGCTTATCAATAATTTGCCTGGCTTCCTTTGGCGTTCCAGGGTACATCTTCCAGTTTCCGATAATCATTTTCATGGGTCTAGTATAGCAGAACACCACCATGAAAGAGATTGATGGATGGGGATGACTAGATTTCTTCCCAAGAGATGATTTGATAATTCTCTGAGGTCAGCGGGAATGACGGGGGCGGACCGTACAACAGGTTGTCATCGTACTCGTAAGTGCGGGCCACATTATACCCGGAATTTCCGACGGAATTACAATCCAAATTTCCATATGCATAGCGCTGATTACTCGCAAACATGCCGTACATATAGAGGTTATTCTTTTCGCTATGTGTTCCACAGTCATCGTACCCATGCCGACTGACCCGTCCATTTTGAGCAATAATAGCAGCGTCGATACGTAAATCTTCTTCACTAATGAGCCCGACCCAAAAATTGTCTTGCGCAATCAACCCAATAGCATCCTGCCCATCATAATTGGTGTATCTGAGGTCATTATTCACGATAATATTTCTTCGTGTGCCCACATCTGGAATATTAGCTGCGACAATGGTGAGGCGAGCGGTGTTGATGGTGCCTTCCACCCACACGTCATCTTCAAGGAAGATAAGTCCATTGGCAGGAAAAGGCACATTCGTCCCCCCCGCAATAGCAGATTGGGTATTGATAGACCATGTTTGATTGGCAACTTGCGTACATGAATTCCACCACTGACGCGAACGGCACGATCCTCCCCCAGTTGCAAAAGTATCCACTCGGGTAATGGTATAGGTATCATTGGTATTAAGGACGATACGGTATCCCAGTGCTCCGGAATCCCCGTAATAGCGCCCGCTTGCAATAGCGTCAGTTTTCATTTGTGCCACATCAACGAGAATATCAGCAAAGTCGACAGAAGGAACGCTAATCTCGCGTCCGACCGGGAACATGGACGTAATGGTCGCGAGTCCTGTCGGAGGGTTATTGTCATTGACTGGGGCACGAGAGAATACTGCCCATTCCTGACTCCCGGCAGGTGAGGCGCTCCAGTAAGTAGACGTACCCCGAGAGCGCGAGCTGGTCATCACATTTTGCGACACTCCATCGACAAGATAGACCATCCCATTGGAATGCATCGGTCCCACAATGGTCGCACCGATAGAAATATCGGAATTCGACAATACGGCATACTTCGCGTACGACGGCTTCCCGATACGCGTTCGCACTGCACGTGCTATCCCGGGGAGTGCATGCACGGTGCCCGTAGAGGTGATAGTCACAATAGTCGATCCCACTGGGGGTGGATCAATAGAGAGCGCGAATTGTCCAATTTCTACACCATCCTTATCTAAAAAAGGATGAATATATGGACCACTCGTGCCGGTGCCATCTTGAAAATCATCTGGATCATGAGCAAGATGCCAACGATAATAATCAATGCCAGCTTCTGCGATTTGTAGTGCTTGCTCCTTTACCACCCCTTGCCGAGCCAATCGAACCGATGAGGCACCCCAATTGACGAAGCCAGAGACAATAGTGATACCAATCACCATAAAGGCAATGACTTGTACCAAGATACTTCCTTTTTTCAAGCCGAGCGATCCATGAGACATATCCTCTATTATAGGTTGTCTTTCAGATTTCGGATAGCAACTTGTGTCGTAAAGGTTTGAACCGCTGAGTAACGTGGGCCATTGACGTCTAGCGGGAGCGTGAGCGAGACCAGTCGGACAGAACTATTGGTCACAGGAAATGTAAGCGGAGTCGATGTGCCGGCGTAATTTGAATCATAGTACTGAAATATCGGAGTCGATGTGGAAAACGCAATATTCGTGACCACTTGAGCAGTCTGCGACTGTGCATGTGCATAGACAGAGCCTGTGGGATGAACAATTTCCTTGTAGAAAATTGTCGTACTCGCCACAGTTGAGGTTCCCACATAGTAGCGCACACGCTCCACATCGCTATCTTGATCAATATTTGCAAAGAAGGTAAACGTCGAGGTTCCCACTTCCAAGAGCGAGAATGCCCCCCCATTAGCTCGTTCGGCCGTGCGTACTTCTGCCACGAATGATTGGAAGGTCTTGCGCACCTGCAGTTGTGCCGAGAGCGTCGTTTGCATCGTGGAGGTATTGCGTATGAGCCCAATTTGAAAACTCACAATTGCGAGTCCAATGAGTGAGATGATACCGAGTGCAATAACGAGCTCAATCATGGTATATCCGCTCGAGGATGATGGAGAATGGTGGGTGCGCATATCTCTCATATTATTGTGCAAGTGAGACCTGAACTTCCTTCCATGGTGTCCCCAACTCCACCACCACTGGTTCGGTATGATCAAGGTATCCGGATTTCCGCACCGTCAGATCATAGGTACCATCAGCGAGGCCCTGAAAAAGTACTTGTCCGGGTGGTACACACGATGAAGTGAAGGTAAACATCGCATCAGTGGCCACAGGCGTGAGCGTCGAGGAAGCAGTGGAGAGAAACATCTTATAGCGCGCATAGCGCGTGCCATTGTGCGACGGATGGATATCGCTTGTGGTAGAGGTGTAATAGGAATCAGCAGTACCGTCTGGCCCCAAATAGGTCCAGGACGACGTAGAATTACCACTGGCAAACTGAAACTTCAGGGGTACTTCACCGACATCAGGAATCTGCCCATTAGGGAGAAAAGTGAACTGATAGAAGTTGCTTGCAGTTCCAGTGTCAAACGTCGAAGATTCGAGCATGCCGCTTGCAGGATACGTGCCCAACACATCCCGGAGCCGCACTTCTCCTGGTACTCCAATCACGTCGAGGTTTGTATCGTCCATCGCATAGCGAGATATATCTACAAAATCACTTTGACTTGCTCCTCCAGCCCAATCAGTTTGACGCAAAAATCCACGTCCAGTGGTGAGGGTGGTAGAGGCCCCAGCGAGATCCATGATGACCTCCGCACCCGTAAGAGGGAGCCCCGTCACGACATCGCGCACCGTTACCATCACCGCAAGGGGATTCTGTGGCGCCATAATTGCCTGGATGTCGTTGCTCGAGCCAGGAAGTGCATCGAACGGCGAAAGTGTAGAGACGCCCGCCAAGTCATATGCACCCGATGAGGCGGTCATCGTATAGGTATCCCACTCCATATCACTCAGTGTTGCAACTCCGCTTCCTCCTGTGCTCAACCAATGGGTGTACTTTTTGACGTCAGGAATAGTGGAAATCAATTTCGCTCCAGAGATCTCCACCCCAACATTTGAGACAGGAGCACACAAAGGCGTTACAGAGGAAATCTGCATTGTTGCAACTTGATCAATCACAAATGTCGTCTGAGTGACAGTTTGCACGGCGACGGTTGCATGGGGCTTGACGGGATTTGTCGTGGTGGGTGCGCCATAGCTTTGCTCGGACGAGTATCCTGCCTTTGACACAAAAATTTGATAACTGTCGACGGAAGGCGGGGCATCAATAATTTGCAACATACCTGAAGCATTGGTCACATCGGTAATATTAATAGGAGGGACGACATTGGGGTTGTATATTCGCACATCTGCCCCCGACACGGGCTGCCCGCTGGCATCAAACACCCGCACAAAAAGGGAGCCATTTGTCGAATCACTTTCCAAATCGCGCGGTGCCACCATCGTAGACAATGTGACAGGCGGAACATTGTTGCACGTCACGCACAAGACTTCCACTTCGACGAGCTTGCTGTCCGCAGGAGACAAATCATTGGGTGCACCACCAGCGGTTCCATCAAATGGGTGATCAATATTACGCACCGTGGTGGTGGCAATAAACGTCATACCCCCTCGAGTGAGAGTCTGCACTGGGGGAATCAATCCAGAAGGCACACCCCCGACAGTACCGACCCGCGAATATGATAAATTACGCACAATCTCAAACTGTTCATTTGCCAGGAGCGTCGCATTGACCTTCCCCTGTGCATGCCTCACTGTCTGAAATACTTTCTGAAAGGTAGAGAAAAGTCCTACCGCAATCCCGACAAAAAGCGCAGTCGCAACCACGGCCTCTATTAATGTGAGTCCGCGCTGATCTTTACACATCACCCATTGTGCTTTGGTGCGCATAAATTAAATACTGGTCATGAGGGTGTACATCGGAGTAATCATACCGATGGCAAATACACCGACGAATGCCGCAATCACCACCATGAGGAGTGGCTCAATGAGCTTAGACATATTTTCTGTTGCCTGATTCACTTCATCTTCGTAGAACAATGCAATTTTCAAAAGCATATCAGAGAGCTGGCCTGTCTCCTCACCCACTTCCATCATATCTCCTGCCATGATGGGATAAATCTCGGGATGATCGATAAAAACGCGTGAGAGCGGTACACCCTTTTGCACATTCTCTTTCGCAATATCGAGCGTCTCCTTATAATACCCATTGCCCACCACGTCTCGCGTGATATCGAGTACATGCACAATGTCTACTCCGGCTGAAATCAAGGAGGACAACGTACGGGTAACCAGTGCAGTATTAAACTGCCGAATCAACTCTCCAAACACGGGCACCCGCACCACTGTCCAATCGATTGAGCGTGACCCAAAAGGTGTGCTCTTCCACCACCAGAAGAAACCGATGAATCCGAGCAAATACGCAAATGCTAAAAGTAATTCATTCTGCAAAAAATCACTAATTGTAATGATGATTTTCGTCAGCGTCGGAAGCTCAATACCTGCTTCTTTGAAAGAAGCAGCAAGTCCCGGCACCACATAGATCATCATCAGTACCCCCACCCCCACCATCACCGAGAGCACAACGGCGGGGTAGACCATGGCGCCTTTGACTTTCTTCTTGAGCGTATAGGTTTTTTCCATCTGACCACCGACCGTATTGAGTGCCTCCACGAGCCCACCAGACTCTTCACCAGCGCGTACCATCGAAATAAATACCTGAGGAAATACGTCTTCAAATTTAGCCAGTGCATCCGAAAGTGGTGTTCCTTTATTGATGTCATCAATCACAGAACGGAGGACTTCCCGAAACTTGGGATTTTGTGTCTGCTTCAAAAAAATCTGCAGTGCACGAGAAAGAGGAAGCCCTGCCTGCACCATCGTTGCGAGATTGCGAGAAAACAGAATCTTCTCTCGTAAATCAATGCGAGAAAGCATCGCGTTGATTTTGTCCATGTTCCAAGAGCGAGAGGATTGTTCTACTGCGGTAAGCAGAAGCTTGCCATCCGCTTTCATATTTCGGGCGAGCTCGAACTTGTCTTGCGCTTCTGCGACCCCTTCGACTTCAGCGCCGGTCGCAAGGAGTTGTGCTTTATATGTATATTGTGGCATACCTGTATCTATTATATCTCGCGTAGACAAAAACAAAAGGTCGAGCACTGCTCGACCTTTCATGTGTTATCTTCCCACTCCCCTACTTCACTCCACGCTACGGGTTCTAGTAGCGTCTGTTCGCCTGGTCCATATACCACACGTGCGGAAATTTTAGCCCCGCAGAGTGCCATCGGAATAAATTCACGATCTCCTAGCATCATGCGATCAAGCGGGAGTCTGTCCCGCTGAAACCATGTGGGATAACGCATCTCGCTCGTATTGACTGGGTGTCCACGAAATACCCGAGTGGTGTAAAAATATACCACAGACTGAGCTGACGGCTCGGTGCTTCCCGGAGGAGTCCGCTTCACCAATGCCCTGGCCACCAAATCCAAATCATGCATATGTATCTCAACCCCACACTCTTCTTTGACTTCTCGCACTGCTCCTTCACGTGGTGTTTCATGCTCTTCTATTACGCCACCGTAGCCATTCCACAGACCTGCGCCAACATGCTTTGTCTTAATCCCTAGACACACGCGATCATCGCGTAAAAGATACACCACTGAAGCTCGGCGAAATTGCTTGAAAGATTCCATGGCTTATGTACTCGTCATTCTTTCCATACTGTAATCAAGAGCATGCAACGACGCAAGGGAGGTGAAGCAAAAAATACGGAAATTGAGCTATTCGCTCACCACACGAAACACCTCTTCAATGGTGGTGAGCCCTGCGGCAGCCTGAAAAATTCCATCTTCGAGCATAGTCAGCATGCCTTCTTTGCGTGCCTGTGCTTCAATTTTGTCTGCACCAGCATTGACCAGCGCCAATTCTCGGATCGTAGGACTCATGGTGAGCACTTCGTGAATACTCAGTCGCCCCTTAAAACCTTCGTCGCACTCCGGTGATGGCTTGGGTTTATAAAATGGAATGGTCTCCCAATCCGCATCCTTCCCGACAATCCCCTCCTTCTTGAGTGCAGAAAGAATTTTGTCGAGATCGGCTTTCTTTCCCAGTGCTTCAATCTCTCCCTTGGTTAAATGATATTTTTCTTTTGTCCCACAAAGCTTGCGCACCAGACGTTGTCCAATAATAACTTTCACCGTCGAGACAATGAGGAACGGCTCTGCTCCCATGTCAGTGAAGCGTGGAATAGTGCCCGCAGCAGAATTCGTATGGAGGGTAGACAACACGAGGTGCCCGGTGAGTGCGGCATTAATACCAAGTGACGCAGTTTCTCCGTCACGAATTTCTCCCACCATGATAATGTCGGGGTCCTGACGCAAAAGCGCACGAAGGCCCATGGCAAAAGTGAGTCCAATCTCGGGCTTCACTTGCGTCTGATTGATACGGGGCATTTGATATTCCACTGGGTCCTCAATCGTAGAAATATTGACGTCAGGAGTGTTCAAAATATCAAGCAGGGTATACAACGTGGTCGTCTTACCGGAACCTGTCGGACCTGTCACAAGGAGCATACCGACGTGCTGATTCATGGCGTCATGTAAGGCATCCAAACCTTGCCCATGAAAACCGAGAGACTCCAAAGAAAATCCCCCCGAAGATTCACGCAACAATCGCATCACTGTTTTTTCTCCATGATGAGTCGGGAGCGTGGAGACACGAAATGACACTTTCTCGAGATTGAGCTGAATTTTGAAACGACCGTCCTGAGGCAAGCGCTTTTCATCAAGCTTGAGATTGGAAAGCACCTTGATACGCGCAGTAATACCTGGAGCGGAGTCTCGGGGAAGCACCATCGCATCATGCAAGATACCGTCAATGCGATATCGCACCAAAAGCTGATTCTCCATCGGCTCAATGTGAATATCTGAGGCGTTCTGAATAATAGCGTGATTGAGGAGCGTGTCGACAATGCGCACGACGGGTAAGTCCTCTGCGAGTTTCTTCAGGTCTTTCTCGGAAGCAGGATTCTCATCATCCTCTTTGAGCATCTGAATCGTTTTTGCTTCCTCTTGGATGATATCGCCAAACTCCGCCTTGAGTGACTTCTGGTACTGCAACAAGACACTCTTGATGGATTCTTGATCGGTGAGGCGAGTGAGGATGCGTGCGCCTACCTTCTTGCGCACGAAGTCGATGGCCTCCAGATCATCCACATCCAGCATGGCTACTTCGAGTCCGGTGTCCGTGCGCCGAAAGGCCACAATATTATGCTTGCGGGCGATAGGTTCTGGCACTAATGACAAAATTGCAAAATCAATTTTCTGCCCCCGCAAATCCACAAAGGGGATGCCTAGAATATATGCTTGGACGCGACGCAAATCATCTGCGGAAATTTTCCCCTGCTTCACCAAGACATCTCCCACACTCCCACCCTCTTTCTCCACATCCTTCTCAGCGGCAAGGACCTCGGCACGTGAAGCGAGTCCAGAGTCCAAGATGAATTTTTTAAGTTTGCTTTCTTGCACCAACATAGCTCGCTTCAGTATAACAAAGAAATAGAAAACACCCCACACAACGTGGGGAGTATGTCACACAGGCACATCACGGATTGCAGTACGCACCGCCTGTGCGCACGAATGATGATTTTGCATGCACTCCACAAAGACGCACATGCGCGCAAGAGCATTGGCATATGCGGCACTCGATGAGGAAGTCACCACAAGCGTGACACATTCTCCTTGTTGAGATACCGTCACTGCCTGCACCTGCGACCCAGGAAACAGGTCAAAGAAATCTCTCCCTTGTTCAGAGAGGAGCGCACTCACATCAGGCACACTGCGCGCGCATTCCGGTGAATGCATTTCAAAGCGACATTCATGATCACGCGCAAGTACGCGAAGGGGGGATGCAATCGCAGTAAATGCCTGCGCCTGACGAAGAATCTTGCACTCAAACATGTGTTGCCCTCAAAGTCTTCTTTTCTTATATCACCGAGAATACTGATGTCAAGAAACAGCACTAAACTGCACAGTTCTTCCTCGTTTGACTCAATTCTGAAAACCTGATATCTTTGGAGTATAAGCAGGGTACTCTAGAAGTACGCTGTTTTAATTTTTTCTGAATTTGATGTCATTATTCATTAGTCATATATCTCATCATGTTAGATTTGAAAACGATGAAATCTGCGCTCGAGCAACTCGAAGCAGAAAAGGGAATCTCGAAGGAGAAGATTATCGATGCCATTGAGGCAGCTCTTGCGGCCGCATATAAAAAGGACTACGGCAAGAAGGGGCAAATCGTGCGCGCAAAGCTCGATATGTCGACAGGGAAGTCGGACTTTGAGCAGGTGAAAATCGTGGTCGATGACACCATGGTACGCCAGCCAGTGGAAGGAGAGGAGGAAGAGGATGATGCCCCGGTGCGCCCATTCGTCTCTGCGCCAGAGCCCATTGTGGGAGCGGAAGGTGAAGGCGATATTGACACCCGTGTGCGTTTCAACCCGGAGCATCACATCATGATCGAAGATGCCCGACTCATCAAGAAGGATGCAGAGCTCGGAGAAGAGTTAGTCTTTAATCTTGAGGCAAAGGATGACTACGGTCGCATCGCCGCGCAAACAGCGAAGCAGGTGATTATTCAAAAGATTCGCGAAGCAGAGAAGTCCTCAATGCTCGACGAATTTGCACAGAAGGGCGAAGAGATTGTGACAGGAATTGTACAGCGTATCGAGCGCGGGAATATTTTTATCGACCTTGGACGCGCGACGGGGCTACTCTCCTATGAAGACCAAATTCCTGGCGAGCGCTATCGCACAGGCGAGCGTCTGCGAAGCTATCTCTACTCAGTGGAAGACTCTCCTCGTGGGGTGAATCTCCGCTTATCTCGTGCGCACCCCAACTTCGTTCGCGCACTCTTTACTCTCGAAGCACCTGAGGTTGCAGGTGGTGTCGTCATCTTGAAGGAAATTGCACGCGAGGCTGGTTCACGCACCAAGATTGCCGTGTACTCAAGCGACAGCCATGTTGATCCTGTTGGTTCCTGTGTAGGACAACGGGGGGTTCGCGTTGCGACAGTCATCTCTGAGCTCGGTGGAGAAAAGATTGACGTCATCGAGTGGTCATCTGATATTGAGAAATTTATCGCCGACGCACTCTCGCCTGCCAAGATTAAGAGCGTTGTCGTCAACGCCGAAGAGCGCCGCGCAGAAGTGGAGGTCGCAGGAGACCAGCTCTCGCTCGCTATTGGTCGCGGTGGTCAAAACGTTCGCCTTGCGGCAAAACTCACTGGATTTCGTATCGACATCTCTTCGCCAGAGGACGAGGCACTCCGTGGCGAGGCGTCAAATCCTCAGGCCAAAGAAACAGCGGAGACTCCTGCCGAGGAAATGGAAGCATTTATTGCATCAGACGATAACGCCATCGGGAACGAGGGTGATGCTCCCGAAGTAGAGACCGCAAGCGAAGACGCAGAACTGATTGAGGAGAATACTAATTCAAAAGACGAATAATCTCACACACTATGAACCTTTGGCATGATATCCCATACGGAGACAAGGATGGACTCAATGTGATTATCGAAATCCCGATGCTCTCACGAGTAAAGTACGAACTCGATAAGGACACCGGACTCATTAAGTATGATCGCGTACTCTATTCTCCCATGCATTACCCCGCCAATTACGGCTTTGTCCCTCAAACACTTTGGGATGATGGAGACCCTCTTGATGTCCTCGTGCTCGGGCAAGAGCCCTTGGTGCCAGGATGTCTGGTCGAAGCACGCCCTATTGGCGTCCTGGATATGATGGATGGCGGTGAAGGAGATGCAAAAGTCCTTGCCGTACCCACATCCGACCCAAGATGGAAGAACACCAAAGACCTGACCGACCTCGAACCGCATTTACTTGATGAAATTCAACACTTCTTCATGGTCTACAAGGATCTCCAGAAGAAAAAGGTAGAAGTTGGGGCATGGCGAGATGCAGAAAGCGCAAAGGCTGATGTCATCAAATCCATCGCACAATACCAAGAAAAATTCTCGAAGTAACTCCACACACCGCCTCACAAGGCGGTGTGTTGTCAACAGGGTGCCCATAGGTATAGAGCAATATTTGATATACTAGAGGAAGCACTGCATAGCGCAGGCGATTTATTATTATTCATTTCTTTTCAATGAAATCATCAGTGATTCTCGGATTGAGTCTTGTAGGGATGGTCGCAATACTTCCTGGTATGGCTATCGCCGAAGAGACGGCAGCGGGTGCGACAGGGGAAGCGACAACAGGGACTACCCCACCACCTGCTCCCGCAACATCAGACAGCTGGTCGTTTGGTTCCAGTAACCCAACGATGCCTCCAGATAAGCCAGGTATGGGCGCAGGGCGCGAAGCGCCTAGAGACCCGGCGAGTGGACAGCCCACCGGCAAGCGCCAGCATGAGCCTATCCGTATTATGAAAACAACAGAAGGAGATGCTCCTGAACACAAGCCAATGGTTGGCCCGGATGGTAAGCCCATGCCAGCTGGAGCAGTGAAGTCTCCTCGTGACGCAGCGTCAGGTCAAGCGACTGGTCGCATGACCGCAAGCGGGACCAAGCCTCTTCCTCCAAAAATGGAAGACCGCATGGAAAAGCGCGATGACATGAAGCAGAAGATGGGAACTGGCACTCCTCGAGACGGGGAGCGCAAGGAGAAGATGGAAGAACGCAAGGAAGAAATGAAGGAGAAGATGATGGAAAAGCGTTCTGAAATGCTAAAGCGCATGGCCACTCAGATGATCACCAAGATGAAGGCCGCCATCGAGCGCTACGAGAAGCTCTCTGCACGATTGGATTCCCGCATTGCCAAGCTCAAAGAAAAGGGTACAGATACAAGTTCAGCTGAGTCTGCACTTGCCACTGCAAAGTCCAAGATTGCGAGTGCTAAATCTGCGGTAGCGACTGCAGAAGCGGGTCTTGCTTCGGCAGTAGCCAGTGCAACCGAAGCAGACGCGTCGGGTGAAACTGGAGATCCAGCAAAGGGAGTGCGTGATGCGCTCAGCGCCGCTAAGACTGCGGTCACAGACGCGCACAAAGCACTAGTCACAGCAACAGCAAGCATGAAGGGGGGAAATACTGGCGGAACCCCGGGCACTCCTTCTACTACTCCCGTTACTCCATAATTTTTCACCATGGAACCAACACAAACACCAAGTGACGCTCACATCCCCGCTTCATCGCATGCATCACTCATCGTCGGTGCCGCACTCCTCCTCGTTGCGCTCGGTACCGCATACTGGTACATGAATAGCATGCAGATGGGACCAGGAATGGAAACCACGACGATGGAGACTACCATGCCCGCACCGGGGACTCCAGAAGAAATTGCCGCTTCTGCCGAGCAGACCGCGCAAGTAGAAGCTGCAATGGCAACACAAAGTTCATCAGACGAGCTTGGGTCAATTGAGGCAGACCTTATTGCCACTGACCTCGAGAGTCTCGGTGACCCTAGTGCACTCTAATAGATAGAGCGTGAATCATGTATCTCTCCGAAACACCGCCCATGGCGGTGTTTCTTGCAGAAGAAAGACAAAAAAGGTACTATCTGCCCACTATCAGTCGCATGGCGATTCCTCGCCATCTCAGCAAAGATCCATCGTATATGAAACACCAACACCACGATATTACCGCCTCGTCTGTGACGATTACCCCCCTCGAGAATTCTCGCGTTAAAATTTCTGCCACGATTTCCGCAAGCGACTTCGATCAGACACGAAGCGAAGCGGTACTCCACCTGACTGAGCATGTGGAACTTCCTGGTTTTCGCAAAGGGCACGTTCCAGAGAAGATTCTCTTGGCACACATTGGGGAAGGAGCATTGCTGGAAGAAATGGCTGAAATTGCCATTGGGAGCGCTTACCCTAAGATTATTGTGGAGCATCGCGTCGACGCGCTCGGGCGCCCCGAAATTTCTATTTCCAAGATAGCTCACGGAAACCCACTTGAATGGACCGCGACCACAGCAGTATTCCCCACCTTTACGCTCCCTGACTACAAGGCAATTGCCAAGAAAGCAGGAAAGGCGGGTGATGCTGTGGTAGTGACAGATGAAGAGGTGGAAAAGACACTCACGCAGATTGCTCGCATGCGTGCTCAAGAGCATGCACGCTCGGAAGGAAAAGAATGGAACGAAGAAGACACTCCTCCTCCGATTGATGATGCCTACGCCAAGATGATTGGTGGGGGTGATACCGTTGAAGATTTAAAGAAGAAGCTTCGAGAGAACCTCCATGCAGAAAAGGAGCGTGATGCAACAGACAAACGCCGCGTGGCAGTCATGGACGCAATTATCGAAAAGACCGACATGGTACTCCCTGACATCATCGTCACGCAGGAATTAAAGCGCATGGAAGATGAATTTTCGGCTGATGTCGCACGTATGGGTATGGACTTGGATGGATACCTGAAGGCAGTAAAGAAAACCAAGGAAGAACTCCATGATTCATGGAAACCGGACGCAATCAAGCGAGCAAAGATTCAGATTCTCATTGGGAAAATAGCTGACATGGAAAAGATTGAACCCGATCAAGCTGAAGTGGCAAAAGAAGCAGAGCAACTCAAAGCGCGTTACCCTGATGCACCAGAAGAGCGCGTACACGAGTACATTCACATGCTCCTCACCAACGACAAGGTTCTCCGATTTCTTCTTGAGCAATCCAACTAACACCCTCCACACCCCATGGAGGGTGTGTGCTTAAGGGCACCACAGACATCCGCACAATGGAGTCGCTGTGGCACCAAAGATGGTGGTATACATAGATGGGTGAGATATCCACCACTTTGACCTATTCAGACCAAGCGTTTTGTTATACGCTCGACATATGATGACCCGACCAATTATCCTTATGCCTGGCGCCTCTCACCCTGACCATGGCCCTCGAGTATTCGCAAACCTTGCGTATGTGCGTGCCATTGAAAAAGCAGGTGGCTTGGTCTGGATTACCGGGCGCCCGCACGGAGACGAAGAGATTGATCAGCTCATGTCCCACGCTGAAGGACTCCTCCTCATGGGAGGGAGCGATGTGGCACCAGCGTGTTACAACAAGAATCACTGCAAGCATATCCAGGACCCAGACCCGGAACGAGATCAACTTGAACTAGAACTTCTTTCGCGCGCTCGAACGAAACGTATCCCCATACTGGGAATCTGTCGAGGACTTCAGACCATGAATATTGGATACGGGGGCACGTTATTTCGAGATATTGCGGATGAATTTAGTGAAGATATTGTCCACGATGGGCATGCGCACCCAAGAAACCACCTCTCTCACACCGTGGAGATTGTGCCTCACAGCATACTGTCGCAACTGGCTACTTCCGTGACCACCTGCGAGGTGAATAGCTTGCATCACCAAGGCATCCACGCACTTGGGGAAGGATTGCGTGCTGGGGCGTATGCACCCGACGGACTGATTGAAGCAGTGGAAGACCCCTCCCTGCCGTTTGCTCTTGGAGTGCAGTGGCATCCCGAGGAATTAAATGACCCTATCTCTGAATCCATCTTTCGTGCCTTTATTGATGCCACAAGACATAGCACGCAGACGGCACACGCCAACGCATAGAGCCCAAATAGCCTGGTAGCGTTGGGTTTGTCAGAGCTCTGTGACCGTGCTATAGTGTGCGCGTTAATCACTAACACATCTCCCATGGGCTATCTCATTCCCACCGTCATAGAAAAGACCTCGATGGGCGAACGCGCCTTCGACATCTATTCTCGCCTTCTCAAGGAACGCATCATTTTTCTCTCTGGACCCATCGATGATGATTCGGCCAATATTGTCATCGCTCAAATGCTTTTCTTGGAATCTGAAGATCCAAAAAAGGACATTAAATTGTACATACACTCCCCTGGTGGGTCTGTATCTGCTGGTCTTGCCATTTATGACACGATGAATCATATCAAGCCTGATGTCTCGACTATCTGTGTCGGTATCGCCGCTTCAATGGCCGCGGTGCTCCTCTCCTCAGGGGCCAAGGGTAAGCGCTTTGCGCTCCCCAATGCAGAAGTGATGATTCACCAAGTCATGGGTGGTGCCGAAGGCCAGGCATCTGATATTGCCATTACGGCAAAGCATATTTTGAGAACAAAGGAGAATCTCAATAAAATTCTCTCCAAAAACACTGGGAAGCCAGCGAGTGAGGTCGAAAAGGACTCTGACAGAGACAACTACATGACCGCGGATGAAGCCAGAAAATATGGACTCATCGATGATGTCATGAAGCCAAAATCACGCTAATACACACTAGACACCCTTCGGCACCCCACCGGAGGGTGTCTTCGTATACACCATTAGACAGCATATCCTTTCATCTGATACATTGAGACAATCAGACAATACAGCACCCTCGGATGCCTGATACGCAGATTCGTCATTTATCCGATTCTGACACCGCCTACGCGATACCCCCACATGCCATACTCCCTTTTGTTGACCTGTGATAATCACTCTTCTCCCTTCGGTGTGTAGTGTGTATCTCGTTCCGCGCGTTAGACAAATTTTATAGTGTATATGGATGTCACAATGGTTATTGCCATTGGTGTGGGCTCGGGCATATTTGGCTTGATTGCCGGATATGTCATTCGTTGGGCACTCACCGTGGGAAAGAAAGGTTCAATTGAAATCGAAGTAAAACAGCTCCTGCTGTCGGCAAAAGAAGATGCCCAAAAAATAATTCAGGAGAGTGAAAAAAAGGCTGAGCGCAAGGCTGAGGAACTCCGCGCCATGGAGAAAGAGCGCGCGGGCGAATGGCGCAAAACAGAGGAACGCCTCATTAAAAAAGAAGAGACATTAGCCAAGAAAGAAGAAGAGGTGGAACAAGAAGTCTCGGTGCTCAAAGGCAAAATCGAAGAAGTGAAGGAAGTGAAGGCAGAAATCGAAGACCGCAAGAAAGCGATTGAAGTTGAGCTTGAACAAGTTGCTGGTCTCACCCAAAACGATGCCAAAGAGACTCTGATGAAGAAAATAGATGAGCGATTTGAAGAAGACTTTCGAGTGAGACTGCAGAAGCTCGAGCGTGAAGGACTAGAGCGCCTTGACCGCCGAGCTAAGGATATTCTGGCTACATCAATTCAACGTCTCGCATCCTCCACAGCGGGAGACATACTCACCACGTCGGTCAATATTCCCAATGACGAAGTTAAAGGCAAGATTATCGGAAAGGAAGGACGCAATATTCGCAGTTTTGAGCGGGTCGCGGGAGTTGAACTTATCGTAGATGATATTCCTGGGACTATTGTGATCTCCTCATTTGATCCGGTTCGTCGCCAAATCGCACGAGTCGCGCTCGAAAATCTCATTTTAGATGGACGAATTCAGCCTTCCAAAATTGAAGAAGTCATCGAGAAAGCGAGTCACGACATCAATAAAATTATCAAGGAAAAGGGGGAACAGGCCTGTTTTGAATGTGGAGTATCCAATATGGATCCTCGCCTGATTTCTATACTCGGTCGCCTGTATTTTCGGACCAGCTTTGGACAGAATGTGCTTCAGCATTCCATCGAAATGGCACATATATCAGGTATGCTCGCAGAGGAACTCGGTGCTGACGTGAATATTGCAAAGGCTGGTGCACTCTTTCACGATATCGGGAAAGCGCTCGATCACGAAGTACAAGGCACTCATGTCGATATCGGGAGACGCATCCTCTCGAAGTTTGGTGCAGATGAGCGCATTATCAAAGCCATGCAGTCCCATCACGAGGAATACCCATACGAAACAATCGAGTCCATCATCGTGCAGACCGCGGACGCAATCTCGGGCGGGCGCCCTGGTGCCCGACGCGAGTCAGTCGAGAACTACATTAAGAAGCTGGAAGATCTCGAGAAAATTGCCACAACGAAGGACGGTGTCGAGAAGGCCTACGCTATTGCCGCGGGACGAGAAGTCCGTGTCTTTGTCACTCCAGAAAAAATGAATGATCTGGAGGCTCACGCTCTCGCACGTGATATTGCTCTCCAAGTAGAGCAAGAAATGAAGTATCCCGGAGAAATCAAAATCACCGTAATCAGAGAAACCCGATGCATTGAGTTTGCACGTTAGTTTCCTCCACCTCAAATATAAGTAGCAAAAATCCGCCCTGTTGGGCGGTTTTTCATGAACTGGCGGCGGAGATCTCCTGTGTGACCACGGTATCGCCAGAAAAAACAGCGAGCTCAGCCTGCGGCAACTTGAACTGTCGAGCCAAACCGGGGATCGCATGGAATGCGAACTCGGGCTTGCGGTATTCGCCCAAAATCTTGCCTGGTTTCACGACACCATGGTCAACGGCGCGCGTTGCAACGACACACTTCTCTCTCTTCGACACGTGCACTCCTGTGCTGTTTGGGAACAAAACTTGAGCCAACATACTCCGAAGAGGAGCAAAAGTCAATTTTTGACAGAATTTCGGTTGTCCACTACAAAATTATGGCTTTGTTGCGCGAAATGCGTGCTCCGTTATAATAGGGATAGAGGTGAAATGCCTCTGCATGCAGAGTTGACCTCAGTAATGAGGACAACAAGATTATGAGTATCTGCTAATCTCATCACGATGAACAAGCAGTCAATTGTTGAGGCAGTCCACGAAAAGCTCGGTGGCACGAAGGTCGCCGCAGAGCAGGCTGTTGAGACGATGATTGAGACTATCACCGCTGCCCTCAAGAAGGGTGACGAGGTCTCAGTTGCCGGTCTCGGCATCTGGTCCGTGAAGACTCGCGCCGCACGCACAGCTCGCAATCCTCGCACTGGGGAGACCATCAAGGTCGCAGCAATGCGTGTTCCGAAGTTTCGCCCCGCAAAGGCACTCAAGGACGCAGTCAAGTAACGTTCGAAGCATTTCGTTTCTCAAACATACACTAAAAAACCGCCGTAAGGCGGTTTTTTAGTGTACCCAGACATGAAAGAAGTTGCGCCTATCTTCTCAATCGTTCAATCACCTTCCGTAGGATATACGGGGACAGGGACACAAGCACATATACATACAGAAACTGGAAAATAAGGGGGATGACCGGACCAGCTTTTAGAAAAAGACCCAGAAACATTCCTGGTAGAAAAATTCCACCAAATATCATGGCTAGTAGTGGTGGGGAAACAAGCATCAATATGAAGGGACTGATTGATGTAACAACGACAGAAATGAGGAAAGCAATAAGTAGCTTTGCAAATGATGGACGAAGTTCTAATAGCATTGTTTAGATTATAACACACTCAACCCCTACGCTTTGACTCACAAGCATCACCTTATGGTCAATGTCGACTTCGCGCCTCTGTCTTTTGATTCTCCTTCCTTACAACAAAAACAAGGTCGCCGAATGCTTGAGCATTCGGCGACCTTGTTTTTGTGCGGGATGGGAGAATCGAACTCCCGCCAAGAGTTTGGAAAACTCCTATTCTACCATTAAACTAATCCCGCAATATTGAACTATGTCGAACTTCTTACAGAAGCAGTACACTTTTTGTGTCTCGTATCGTTCGAAACGAACTCACTGCGACGTCAAAAGGTCTTGCGCCTCGGGCCCATCAGAATGGGTTCCCAATCCCGAGGCTCACCCGCCAAGAGTTTGGAAAACTCCTATTCTACCATTAAACTAATCCCGCAATATTGAACTATACACCTGCCATGAATTGGGTCTGGCAGTATTGTGATACCACAATGCAGACATCCTAACAAATTGCATAAAGTTACACAATAGGCATGTTTGACTTGAGATACGGTATACTGATGATATGAAAAAGCACATTTTCTTTGATCTCGACAACACACTCACACGGAGTCGCTCTCCTATTACCCCTTCCATGGCAAAGCTTCTGCGCAGACTCGCGAAATCTCATGATGTCATCGTCGTTTCTGGTGCGGACAAGGAGCAGATTGCTCGCCAGCTTGGCACGGGTATGAAGCGTCGCTATATAAGTATGGGTCAAAATGGAAATGCCTGCATCTTACCAGATGGCACCCCCTTGTGGGAGAAGCGCATGGGCTGGATGGCGCGTGCAGAAGTATACGCATACGCTCTTCGCATATACCAGAAGACCGCATTCATGCCCAAGGATGCACAAGATCTCATTTCCGACCGCGGGTGTCAGATTTCGTACTCCTGTATCGGACACCATGAGGCCGTGGCAAAAAAAGAAGCATTTGATCCGGATTCCAAGATACGTCTAGCCCTACTCAAGAAGTTCCCCTTTCAAAGTGACACCGTGGATGTACGCATTGGTGGCACGACGTGCTTAGATTTTTTTCTCAAAGGAAGCCACAAAGGGAGCAATATCGCTACATTACTCTCTACCATGAAGTGGAAGAAATCAGAGTGTCTATATGTGGGAGATTGCTTATTTCCGGGCGGCAATGATGAAACGGTTATCGGAGTCATTCCGACCCAGAGTGTGAGCGGTCCTCAGGATACAGAGCAGGTCATTAGTCACCTTCTACAATCCTCCTTGCTCACGCCTCAAGCTTAAGTGCGCGTTCACATGCACGATGATCATGTCGCTTTGCTGGACAATAGGTGCGCCCAAATAGAATCATGAGGCGCGTGAGTTCCCCCCATGAATCAGGATGAAATTGCTCCATCAAGTCACGCTCTATCTGTATCACACGGTGTGAATCTGTGAGCCCAAGCGCCAATGCAACGCGTTTCACGTGGGTATCCACGGCGATGCCCTCATGGACACCATAGAGCATATCAAGCACCACGTTGGCTGTCTTCCGGGCAACACCTGGGATACGCAACATTTCTTGCATAGTACGGGGCAGTTCTCCGTGAAACTCATCTCGAACCATTCGCGCAGCAGCGAGAATATTTTTTGTTTTATTTCTATAATATCCAGACGAATAAATATATTCCTCAAATTCAGGTGGATGGGCGGTCACGTAGTCATCGAGTGTGGGGTAGCGCGCAAAGAGCTTTGGAGTTATCTCGTTTACTCGCTTATCTGTGCATTGCGCGGAAAGCTGAACCGCTACCATGAGTTCCCATGGTTGGGTATAGTGAAGAAACGGCTCAGTTTTTGGATACAATGCGGTGAGACCTGCCCACACACGCTGTGCACGCGCTCGTGAATCCATATTATGGCACGAGGGGAAGGAGTGGGGTTGCAGGAATGGACGACCCACTCTTGGTATACGTAAAGGTATCCAATGCAACCATCACCACGTCCTGCTCAAAGGGGGAAATCTGACGAGCTATCGCAAGCGTGCCGTCGGTATTCCACCACACTGACAATAGGGGGTATGACGTGATAATCGAGCCCGTCACGAGATAGCGAGCATAAGGAGAAAGGCGCTCTACATATACCGCACGGGGTGCACTGGGGGGTGCAATAAATGCACGTGCACTACGCTGTGTATTCATCACTCGATTTTGAATAGGCACAGAAGGGACGGCAGTGACAGACACCACATGCAAAGCGCCATCAGGTGTACCGCCCTCAAGCGCAACACTGGATGATTCAGGAAACAGTGCGTGCGTGGCACCAGGTAACAACCCCGCATGAAAGAGCGCGATAAGAAAAAATATTCCCGTCAGCCAGGTAAATACGAGTCGTCGTGCAAGCATATATCGAGTGTAGCATAGGATATGCACAAGGCACAGACTACACCTTGGTCGTAATCTCAACCACGCCGTTTCCGCAAGTGAATTTCACATTTCGCCCCACTGAGCCTCCAACCACTTCTGTGTCAATCACAATTCCCAGTGCACGCAATGTTTCTTCTGTGCTTGCCACATTTTCATCTCCAATACGTACCTCCTGGGACAGGAGAGCAAACATATGAGCACCACCGACAATTTTAGCCACCACATGCTCAGGCTTAGATCCCTGTGCGGACAAACTCGCAAGGAGTAAGCGTACCGAGGTATCAGCATATTTTGACACCCGTGTTTCTCCGAGGAGTAATGGGGTCGGGATTTGTGGGTTTGGATCATGGGGTAACAAGGCATGAGCCATTCCCCCATAGTGCATCACACGGTCATAGAGCACCACCACGACACAGGAGCCGACCCCGTTTGTGGCAATCACGGTGTCCTGAGTCCCAAGTGCCGCTTCCGTCATGTGAATATCGATGTGATGGTTCATGGTATCGATTCGTGATTCACCATCTCTCCAGTAATGTCGAGAATGCGTCCCACTGCTTCAGGTCCAATATAAAGAAACATTCGCCCGGTACTGGATTCAGCATGGTTACACGTCATGCTTTCCTTTGTTTCATCTACACAAACCGACACATCTAACGTCAAAAATTCTTCGTGGCGCGCGACCATCGATGCGGTGATGGTATTGAACATCGCACCACCCATATCTACTACTACATCAGGAACGGAGTGGATAATATTGAGATGTAAAAACCGAGATAATCCAGACAACATCCCTCCAGTAATCACATTACCTAACTCTTGAAAAATAGATCGATCAAATCGTGTGAGTGCACGTAAGTCGCCTATCGATTTTCCTGTCATCGTGCGCAAGAGCGCAACCGCAGCAGGTTGAGGAAAGAATATGAGCACATACCCGTCGATGGCACCAGAGAGGCGCAGAAGTATCGCTATGGTAATCGCACTTCCCTCCCCTATGTCAAGAGGTAAAGTATCAGAGCTCCCAAGTGTGACCCCCGGAACAGAGACCAGTATGCGCTTTCCCACCATGTCAGACAATGTATTCCCCGCATGAGAAACGCCGATATTGACCAACTCACGGAGCTGGTCTTGATCTTCGGGAGTCAATTGAAAAATTTTTGCCATGAGAAAGCTATCACTCTTCACGCTTTAGTATATCTCCCAATGCAGCGATAAGTAAACCGTGAATATCAAGAAGTAAAATAGTACGACCATCAGGAAGAAGGGCGGATCCTGAAAATCCTCTCATGTCACGGAGTAGTGGCGGAAGAGATTTAATGAGTAAGTCTTGTTCTCCCGACACATGAGTAATCCCGAGTCCAACAACGCGATGCTGACTCTCCACAAGCACAGCCGTGAGCGATCCTTCTCCCTCATGCTCACGCGAAGATAGTCCAAGCAAGCTCGCCAGTTCAACAAATGGTATCAGCACTCCGTCTGCCAACAACATCTTCTGGTGTGCCACGCTACTGATATCACGAGGTCCATACGCATGCGTGCGAACAATATGTTCAAACGGAATTGCAAACGTATATCCTGCCACATCGACAATGAGTACGCGAATGGTGGCCAGGGAGATGGGTAAATCGAGAGTAAAACGCGCACCTCGGCCAATCTCTGGGATGGGTGAAACAATATCAATGCGCCCCCCCACCTCACGAACAAAGGAATATACCGCCGACACCCCCACACCGCGTCCCGACACATCAGTGACTTCTTCAGTAGTGGTCATATTGGGATGAAATAAGAGTTCTGCGACCCCAGACAAGGAGAGCGTGGATAACTCCTCTGGGGTGATAACGCCACGCTCCAATGCCACACCACGCACACGCGCATAGTCGATACCTGCACCATCGTCTTCGACACTGACGCGCACACGATCTTTCTCCCGTACTGCAGACAACACAATTTTCCCTTCTTCTTGAATACCATGATCGACGGCGTTCCGCAGGAGATGGGTTAACGCACCCCCCAGTCCTCCAATCACTGTGCGGTCTAGTGCAATATCTTCTCCATGTGTCTGAAACTGTATGCGCTTCCCTTCGCGATTTGCTAAATCTCGTACCATGCGAGGGTACTGCTGAAATATCTGATCTAGTGTGACCAAGCGAATGGACAAGAGTGCATCTTGATACTCAGAAAGAACATGCGACATTTCAGAAAATAAACCACGAAACTCGTGGACAAAATATAATCGCTCCCGAAGAACAGGGTCATTTGTAGAACGCACGGCTTCCTCGACAGGCTCAAGAATTGCACCCAATTTTAAGCGAAGCATGAGCAATTCTTCAAACAATCCCATCAGGTCATCGAGTTTCTCCGTACTCACTTTCACGGTGTCGGGGGTGACAATATCTGGCATTGGAACAATTCCCTCAGTAGGGGTCAGAATTGCCTGGTGAGCTGAACGAAGATTCCTCAAAGAAGTAAGGAGAGCAGAAAAATCAGGAAGAGGGGCATCCTGCTTCACCGCCAAAAGTGACGCACGAAGTGCGTCTGCTGTAGCCAAAAAGATGGTCACACAAGAAGCGGTGAGAGCCATCTCGCGTTTCTCCAAAAGCACAATGCAGTCTTCCAGTGCATGAGCTAAATCAGCCATACTTTGGTATCCCATCGTCGCGGATGAACCCTTGATGGTGTGCGCGGTGCGCATCAATACCTCATACACAGAGGGATCGAGCGGTGTTTCCTCGAGACGGAGAATGTCTCGCGAGAGTTCTTCCAGTTTAGTTTCATTCTCGCTGACAAACAAATCCTTGAACTTCGAAATATCAAACGCCATGCTATGAGTATAGCATGGCGTGCTGTCTTAGGACTTTAAATAGCGTTCAGCCTTCTCAAGCACTTGGTCACGCTCGAAAGGCTTGACCACATAATCCAAAGCTCCGAGCTTTCGAGCTTCCTCAATCATGTCCTTTTGCCCGACAGCAGAAATGACAATAATATGGACTTCCTTCCCGACTTCCTTGAGCACATCCATGCCATTCATATCAGGCATGATAATATCCAAAAATACAAAATCGGGGCGTTCACGGCGCACCATCTCAATGGCCTCGCGTCCATTTCCTGCTTCTATAAAGGACGAATATCCTGCACTCTCAAAAATATCACGCAGTACTTTGCGCATAAATGCTGAGTCATCAACAATCAGGATTTTCTTGTCAGTAGGCATAGAAAAAGTATACCACACTCACTTCCGCTGTGAAGCAAAAAGAAGCGAGAAATCTGTATGATCGAGCAAGCGCTCAACCGAAAGCCATAATACTGGACGCTTCACCGACACTGACTCTTCCTTGTTCCCGGGATTTACCCCGGCAGGCCCAAACATGATTTGTCGTTCCCTCTTGCGGGTGACAAATACATCTTCAAACAAAAACACCCCACGAATATACTCTTCAGGCACGCGCGCAAGTATCAGTGGGTCTGGTGGAGCAATCTGTTCAGGTGGTACTTCGACGATAGTACGAGGGTGATCCACAAGTACGGCAAAGCGGTCACGACCCCGAGCAATCACAAAAAGAAAATTCGCAGTAAGTGGGCGAGCACGTTCCATGCGCATGCGACTCACTAAGTCCAGCACAACCACCACCTGACCCCGCAAATGAAATAATCCCAAAATCGCTGGAGGAGTATTAGGGATGGGGGTAATGGGGGGAATTTTCATCACACGCTCCACAGCATCCACTGACACCGCAAACAACTCACCATCGAGTTCAAAAAGAAATAGCTTTACAGGCGATTGAGTCGACACATCCGAAGAACTTGAAATCATAGTTCTAGTGTAGCGCGAGTGTGACAAGATGGCGAGGGGTGTTTCACAAGAAACATCTAGTCGTATCTTGAGAAGATTCTGAGAAACGAGGAATCTCTCCATAAAACAAAACCGCCATAGCGGTTTTGTTTTATCTTTCGGGGCGCCGGGATTCGAACCCGGAGTCATCTGGTCCCAAACCAGACATGTTAGCCGTTACACCACGCCCCGTACTATGCACGTTGGTACTGACGTGTTTCGCATGAAACACTACCAAACAGTGCTCTAGCAGAGTAGCATACTTTCTCGGAAAAGCACAATCGCCCTGAGGGCGATGTGTTTATGCTATTTCCCGAGCACAGTACCGACACCCTGGGTTTGAACTCTTACGAGTTGAGTGCGCAATTGATCATTCTGACGTCTGAGCGTGTCTTGTTGCTGTCTGTAGTAGGTAATATATTGATTTGCTTGGGCATTTCGCTGGTCAATCTGGGCCTGATCGATACTCCCCTGCCCTCCAGTTCTTGTCCCTGCAATACGCTGATTTGCTTGTGCCTGCGTGATGCGTACATCAAACTGCGCCATGGCAAGATCATATTCGGCAATCTGTACTGCAGTGGGATTTGGAATTGCCAAGAATGCTGCTTCAGCCTTTGCGCGTTCAGCGTTAATTTTTGCGAGCTCAAGGCGCAATTGGGCCTCCTGTTCGTTCACTCTCCCTGACGTTCGTGCACCACTTTCGATTGTTTCGACCCCCGTGGCAGTTCGGCCTTGTGCAAGCATGGCATCAATTTGGGCCTGGAGTCGGACAATCTCCTTCTCATTACTCTCAATTCGAGCATTAATCTGACCTACTTGCTCTTGAATCCGATCCACATTCTCCATCGTGCGAATAGTTCGCTGTACGACGCCACCATTCGTGATTGAGCCTATCCGATCGAAAATACCTCCCGCATTTGCTGGTGCGGCAGCCCCCATACCAGCGACAAGGGCAAGCGGGGCAAGAATCTTTCGGCCATGCTTTGATACCCATTCTGCAAATGGAGCATGAAACTGCTCATCGCTGACAGAGTCGCGCACATGCTCAATCTCCGCAAGCCCAGACTCAAATTCAGCCTCAAGATCTGGATCTGCCGCATACAGGGCATTTGCAAGAGCAAAAGCTTGTGCCTTCTTGTTGCCCTCTAATGCATCTCGCATATTTGCTGCTCCATGAGACTCTACCGCCCCGATGTCGGCTGCTTCCTCCTCGGATAACCGCAGAATCTCATGAAAATTTCGTATTCCTGGAGGAATCTCAGCAACAATGGGGGCATTATATGTTGCTTCTTGATAGGTGACCGCCTGATCCGCCCCGGCAAACTCGCGTGCTGTGTTGTCCTGCATAATATAGTGTTATCCGGCGACTAATGCTTGGTCAATTTCCATTCGCTCTTGTTTAACCAGCTCATGAATTCTTCGTAAATTCCCTTGAGCATCGAGCTTCTGCTTTAAGCTCCGAACGATGGTCTCCGTACTAAAGGGATCTTCTTTGCACAAATCCACAAACATCTGGAGCATTGGGGATGCAATATACGCAACACGACCAGACAAAATCTCCTTATCCGCATCAGGGATATGGGAAGCGCGAATAATTTCTCTTGCTTCTTCTGTTAAATGGACAAAATGTTGATCACTCATACTGATATTATATCACAAAAGAGAAAAATACTCAAGACAGGAGAATATGAGTAGATATGAAGTTTCACGGGAAACACTACCCTCTCCAAGCAAAGTCATCCAACAATCGAACACGTGCAGTACGCATGGTAGGATAAAGTTCAATCATAATACCTACCAGCTTCCATTCTCCATCGTATTGCGTATCTGTGATATATACCTCAATCGCGCGTTCTAAACGATCTATCTTACTCTGATGGAGTTGATCTTCGGGTCGAAATGCGGAGGAAGCACCCTTCTTTTCACGTGAAACGGTCTTTACCTCCACAAAACACAATATTTCATCGAGCATGCACACAATATCAATTTCACCACACTTAAGTCGGTAATTGCGATCAAGAATGCAATACCCCTTCTTTTCAAGATAGCGACAGGCAATATCCTCACCAATTCTTCCGACTTCATGTGGTGCATACATGACTATCATTATACACAAATGTATCGTTGTTTCATGAGAAACATGTACTGTTCCCAGATTCGTTACGTAGTAACATAGTTGGGCAAATGAGGTACTCATATAGATTTAAGCAGACGGGGGAATCCCATATAGCAATCAAATATCAAGGGGATAACACAAAATCTCATATATCCATATAAGACAACACAAAAGGACATGCCTAGTGTCCTTTATAAACATATTCCCCAGAGTTATCCACAGATGTCTTATCTATATAATGACATATGTGGATAACTCTGTGTATGAAGAGGATAATGTCCTTTATGTGTTTTGCATACGGATAGGAGTGGCTCTAGTCTTAAATGGGGGAGAGGTGACCAAATGCTGTGAAATAGGCTGTTTTAAAGCCATTTTGCCCACGTATATACTACTCATATCCATAGGGTACCCTATGTATACGCTCGTGCTTGTGACCTTTTCCTTCGCAGACTCGGAAAAGATCGCCCGCACGTCGTCGCGACCCCGACTCGGCAACGCCACTGGAAGACCAGTGACGGCTTCGCGCCTCTGTCTTTCGATTCTCCTTCCCTGCGACAAAAACAAGGTCGCCGAATGCTCACGCATTCGGCTTCCTGTTTTTG
>JACCDW010120076.1_pt1 | contig 42854 bp, 41 predicted proteins | sample 7449781 | NCBI WGS metagenome assembly JACCDW01 (sample SAMN15323449, study PRJNA562643) | freshwater metagenome | isolation source: river surface water | place: USA:Blue River Watershed | collected 2017-08-18 | reverse complement strand
TTACTTGCTGCGGACGAAGATGCATTCTTAACTCAACAATTTATTAATAACCCTCCTAGTGCAAAAGCTTAATTTATGAAGATGAACTTTTTTTTACAATTATTCTTACTTTGTTATTCATTGGGTATGGGTACATTGTTTGCGATTATCATTGGTGAAGGAATTGCTGAAAAATATCCTAACACAAAGTTTTCCAAGTTCTGGAGAAACAATTGGATTAGTGATAAGGATCTAGAAAAGTAATTTCGAAAATCTTAACAAAAATAAATTTACTTAACATTATGTATTCACATATAATATCAGACGAAAGACTAAAACAAATAGATAAAGAGAGAACAGAAACGATGAAACAAAAATCTTTCCAACAGTGGTGCAAAGAACTAAAGATATCTGCACAGTATGTAGATGAAACACTACATAGAAACAACAGAGAAAGAACACTAAACTTATTCAATAGTGATGAATGGATTGCTACATTCAAACTATGTAACAAAATAAAATAATTTGTATGTAGGTACTATATACACAACAACATTGCATGCCGTGCGAGAGTAGCCCCAACTAATGGGTGAACCCGTTGTAGCCGAAAGGTTGCAACGGGATTCGTGTGCCATAAAATCTACAACAAATTTTCGTGAACTCATGTAACGTAGACCAGGTAAGGGTTACAGAGGACTGCTAACACTCACGCGCACTGAATTACGTGTAACTGGGAAAAAGACGGCTTAGCAAATCCCGGTCGGACACGTAAATATATCCCGGTCAAGTTTTTTCCCTATACGAGTTTTTTTGACATATGTGTTGACACATCATAAGGTGATTTAAGAGGATTTATTTTTGTAAGGGATATTTATATGAAAGAAAAATACTAATGGCAAAGGTACAATTAACTAGACAGGAGGAGGAAAAGTTAAAAAAAGAAGCAGAGGAAAGGAAGAACCAATTGTTAAAAGAGAAAGAAGAAAGAGAACGTAAAAACGTTGAAAAGGAATATGATAAAATAATATCAGTAATTAAAGAACCCTCTAGAAGATTAAATAGTAATGAATTGGATAATTTAAATAAAAAATTAAAAACGTTTATAAATAAATTAATATAAAATGATAAAGTTAAAATCATTATTAGAACAAGAAGAAGTTAAAGTAGACAACAAAGAGTTTATAGAATTTTGTAAAAAAAGATTAGAGGGAGCAAAAAAGATAGTAGATAACGCAAAAGAGAAAGGTGGACCCGCACTTTTAACTTATAACCACTTTGTAGTTAAACTACCATACTACCAAAACGCAATTGATGGTATGTTTGATTGTAAGATGGCAGAAACTGAATACACTAATTATTTAAATACCCTTTGTGGTATAACGGAAGCAGATGGTTTTGAACAAATCGAATTTCAGAAATTAGTTGGACTAATAGAAGTATTAGGTGAACTAATAATCAAATACAAACAAAAGTAATGATTAAGTTAAAGGATTTACTATTAGAAGGTGTAGACGCACAGTGGGTGAAGCACGCATTTGAATTAGCGTGGATGAATGAGGCATTTCCAATAACACCTGAAATAGGAAAGATGTTGAATAAAGGTAAACGTGTTAGAACATTTCATATAACATCTATAAAAAGATTAGATCAACTAAACGGATTACAGGGAACTAAAAAGACCATAAGTACAACAACCAAAGTACCAAATAGTACAATCAGTAATGGATTAATGGGAATATGGGAAGATGGTGTATTGTTTTATTTAGAAGGAACGTTATTGGTGAAAGGATTGGATGATATTATGTCTAAACCAGATAATGAAGGAAGAAGATGGCTTAATTTTCGTGATGAAACTCATAGTAACATTTATACATTATGGGCCAGTGAATTTAGTAAAAACAAATTCAAACAAAGAGGAAGAGAAATATCACATATGGAAACATTTGGTGATGAACAAAATAAAGAAATCCGTAAATACATAAAGGATTATGTAGATGTAGCAACCAAATTCGCTAAAACCCATAAAAAGGATATATTGAGTTATTTCGCAGATATGGATAATACATACGCAGATTGGAACGAATTTTTGGTGAACGAAATACAATTGATAGATGTTATATGGGATACATCCTATATAAGTGATTACGCACCAACAGCAAAGACATCAAAGGAAAAGGAAATTAAAAAGATAGAAGAAAAATTGAAGAGTATGGTATCCGGAGAAGTAATAACAGTAAACCAATGGAAACCAGACGCAAGAGGTAAAATTCTAACATTCAGTAAAAAGAAAACAAAATGATTAAATTAAAAGAACTCCTTAATGAAGGGGAACAGCAAACCGCAGCTAAATTGGATAAGATAGCAAAGAAAGTATTAGGAAACAAAGTATCAGTTAGACATTTTAAACAGAACAGGTATGTAGTATCTCCAGGTGGATTTTACTCCAGTAGTAGATTAAGACAAATGGCAGATGATTTACTAAAAGCAATTCCATCAAATCTATTAGATGAGCCCGTTGGTGATTTACAACCTGTTAGAGTTGGTACCGGTGGAGCAACGGAAGGAATGATAATAATAAGTTTAAAATAGAATACCAATGGCAAAGAAGCAACCCAAACCCAGACCAATGAAAAGTAGAAAGAACGGATTAAAGTGGAAGAAGTTAATAGAAGATAATCAAAAAGTATTAAATACGTTACAAGCAACTCAAGCAATAACCCCCATTAAACCATAAGTAAAGATAGAGGTGTTACGAGAAGAAACATATATCAACGTAGCAAGAACCTTTGGATGCTCAACGGGTGTAGCATCGTATATGGCACCTCCATCGGATAAAAGAATCGGAAGAGGAATAAAGATGGATGATATAAATGTGAATAAGGTTATAGCAAAAGCAATTGTTAACGGAGAATACAAAGAGTTTAGAAGAAAGGTTTTGAAGATGGAAAAAGGAAGGGATAAAAGAGAAAAAGAAAGCACGTTCTATAAAAAGATATTAAATGGCAGCACCAATATTAAACAGTAATCCACAAAGATATAGTAAAGGAACTAATGGTTGGGTAATTTCGGCCGGTAGTAATGTTAAGCCATTACAAATACCCTTTGCTCCTCCCCTTACCCCAGCCCCTCTACCCCTATTAGAAGTAGATGGAATTATTGTGAATATAGATGGAGTGAATATTTGTTCCCCTCAAACCTTAACTGATATAGGTGAAGCAGAAGGGTTAGGAAACTTCCATTACTCACCCCTAAAGGTAGGACCTGTAAATGGAGTGATGTTGGGTGGAGGGATACCGATAATCAAAATTACCACTACCGGTCTTGCTATAAAAGGAGAAGAAAGAGATATAAAGAATCGTAATGCCGGCGTTGATTCCGTTGATTATCTATACGAAGGTGAGTTGGTGAGTGGAATACCAAAAAGTGTTTTGGAGCAAGTAAATTATTTTTTAAATCAAAACAAAGATATCCCACCGGCGGATGTGTTTACCCTTTGGAATTGGAAATTTGCCGGCGATTATTCCGTTGATGTTCTCGTCACTGCTACTAAACAAAGGGATAACTATTTGGATAGAGCAAAACTAACGGAGTTTATGGGTGGTGTGTCTCAACGATTGAAACTGTTAAGGGAAGATTTCAACTCTATTAAGTATGTGTTCTTTAACGCAACCCTACCACCTAATAACGGAACTACAACTATATCGAGAGTAGCATCGGCAGAAGAAGATAGTACGCATACTGTATTGTTTAAAACTTATGATACTATTGGATTGGCTTTACCACCTGTTACGGGATCAACTCAAGTTTAATACTATTTTTGGAAATTTCTTGGATTTCTGGAAAAATTTGTAAAAAATCCGACTTTCCCCCAACCCCCGCCCCTTTATTTCTATTTTGTAAAGTGAAAAAATAGTTGTATATTTGGTTATGAATGTAAAAGTGTTGAGTAAGATTGAAAAAGGATATGTTAAGTATCATTGGTCAGATGTAATCCACACTATGAATTTATCCGTAGATATTATGGATGAGATTGTTGATATAATCAATAATTTCAAAAAGAATAAGTCTGCTAAAGAGATAATCATTTTCAAATATAAGAATTTTCCGTTTTATGTAACAATCCGTAGGAAAGAATATGCGGATTTATTGGATTTCATAAAAGGTAAATTTATTAAGTTAGAATTATATGAAAGATGTAAATTTATAGAAGAAATAAAAAGCAAATTATGAATGTAAAAGAAATAGTAAGAGCCTGGTTTAGTTCGTTTACAGGATCAGAAAAAGAGAAAGAAATAGCATTGAATAGATTAGAAATATGTAATGGATGTGAACACATTAAAACAAACGTTATAAATGTAATTGTTTGTGGTAATTGTGGATGTCCAATTAATAAAAAGATATTTTCACCATTATACAATTCTTGCCCATTGAAGAAGTGGGAAGAATCTGATAAAAATTATAGAGATATTTTAAAAGATACATTATAATGATAATAGTTCCTGAAACCCCAATAACAGAAGCAAGTTTTCAAAAATGGAAAGCACATAGAGTAGATGTATCGGATGAAGAAACAGGGTCGTATCATTACTATATGATTCCTTTGATTGAACTATCCGAAGAAGAATTGAATGATATAGAATCTGTTCCGGCATTATTTAGTTCCGAATCAGATGAATTTCAGGATGAAAATGGTGAAGTTGTTTATACATTAAGATTGTTTGATGAAGATTTGCCAGAATTAATGAGTGAAGAAGAAGTTGAAATTTTATATAAAATAATTACTAAAAAAGATTTATTACTTAAACATTAAAACATGAAACAAAAAACAGAACAAGAATTAAAACAAAACTATGAAAGGTTTATCACCTTCATAAAGAAATCCTTTACAGGCGATAGATTGGAGAAATTACTACATATGTACTCCGAAGAAGAATTGGGTATTAATTTAACCTTATCACCTGCATCAGGTTCAAAACATTATCATAATGCATATATTGGTGGATATATAGACCACATATTGAATGTAACAAAAGCTGCATTAAAAATGAAAGAATTATTTGTTTCACAAGGTGGTGAAATAGATTTTTCCGATGAAGAACTTATATTCAGTTGTTTCCATCACGATTTGGGAAAGTTAGGAATTAAAGGTATGATGCATTATATTCCAAATGATAATGATTGGCAAATTAAAAATAATGGGCATATCTTTAAAAGAAATGAAGAAATATCATATATGACTCTTACCGATAGAACGTTTTATACTTTAAATCATTATGGTATCCAATATAATGAAAAAGAATACTTTGCAATAAAACTTACTGATGGTATGTATGATGAAGATAATGAAAAGTACCTAAAGGGACATGATATTAAAAAGCAATTGAGATATAAATTGCAGTTCATTATGCATTGGGCAGACCATATGTCCACAATAATTGAAAGACAAAATAACATAAATCTTTAAAAAATGTGACATTATTTCATATTTTATCTTTTGGTATAGAAATTGAACTATATGTTTAAATTTTTTAACCTAAAAAACTTAAATTTATGTATTATTCGAAATTATTTGATGAACTTTTTAGTCCAGAGACTTCAACTACTTGGGAAAATCACTCAACAACCTTTGTTCCTTCAAAGTTTGCAGTTGATGTAAACGATGAAACCGCAACAATTGCTTTATCCGTTTTAGGACATGACCCTAAAAACATTGATATTAGTTGTTATGAGGATAAAATTCATGTAAAAGCAAAAAAAGAAGAAGGAAATGATACCTTTAACAGAATTGTAGCTGATATAGATGAAACAATTCGAGTCAGTAAAATTTTTGATGGAACTAAAGCAAAAGCAGAAATCAAATATGGCATTCTTCTAATTACTTTGGAAAAAAGAGAAGAAGCAAAACCCAAAAAATTAACCTTAAAGCTTGGTTAATTCAGTTATTTTTAGTAAATTAGGGGAAGTGATTAAAGTTACTTCCCCTTTTTATTTATAAAAAATATATTTATTACTACTATGATGTACAATGAAAAAATTCTATCTTTGTTAGATGCCTTAAAAGGCAAGTTACGCATTTTAGAAAATGCAGCTAACGGATCTCAAAACATCAATCACTCTGATATTATAACTACATTAAATGATTCTAAAAAAATTGTAGAGAGAGTTGAAGATTTAGTTAGCGTAAATCACTAATAATATGAATTGGCTTAAATTTCTTGTCGGATTTTCCGCACTTATTATCGCAGGTTGTGCTGCTTTTTTCTCTGTAACAGGATTGGGTGTTTTATTTAGTGGTTCATCCGTTGCTGTTATGGTAATGGCAAGCTCATTGGAACTAGCTAAATTAGTTGCAGCAACTTATTTGAAACAAAAATGGGATGAAATTAAAGGATTTAACAAGTGGTATTTAACATCTGCAGTTATTGTATTAATGTTAATTACATCGGCTGGTATTTTTGGTTATCTTTCTAACGCATTCCAACAACAAAATTTAGAATTACAAAAGGTAGATAGAGATATCGCAGTATATCAAACACAAATTACCAAGAATGAGAGTGAAATTACACGTTATACCACACAAATTAACAATTTACAACAAATTCGTAACTCTCAAGAAGCAAATTTATCCAAACAAATTGATAAAGATAAATCAACAGCAAGAGTATCACAAATGATTCGTAATGCAGATAAGGAAATAGCAACTATATCGCAAAGAATTGATGATTTATCAAAACAGAACAATGTATCTTTGGATTCAATAAACGCAATTAAAAATAATAATATAGAATTAGAAAAAGAAGTTGGTGGATTTCGTTTTGTAGCAGAGGCATTTGGGTTTGAATTGAATACGGTTGTTAAATTTTTCATACTTTTGATAGTAATTGTGTTTGATCCACTTGCAGTTGCTTTAATAATTGCATTTAATGGATTGGTTGGTATTGGAAAAAAGAAAGAAGAAGAAATCATTGAAGAAAAACCAAAAAAATCAACACTTTTTTCAAAATTTATTAGAAAATCTCCAAAAATGTATGAAGTTTATGGAGAAACTCCAAAAGAAGAAGAAATCATTGAGGAAATTATTGAAATTCCTGCAGAAGAAATGAACGTACCAGCCTCAATGGAAGTTCCTGTTACTAATGTGGAACCCGTTACGTTACCTATTGAAGAAAATATAGAACAATCATCGGTAAATGCAAGAATACCAATAGATTTGGATGGTGATGGTAATATAGATGGATACGATACCAATAACGATGGTATGATTGATGAATTTGCACCAAAATCAGCAGCTAGAGCAAGAGAAATAAGAAATAAATTACCATACTACGCAAATGAAAGTTTTGATTGGAGTGATAAATCAAAATGGATAAACGATCAAAATGCAGTTAATTTCTGGTTAGCGTATAAAAAATCTCAAAACAACGATTTAGTAAAAACCTACTAATTTTTGGTATTTACAATTATTTTTACTATATTTGATATATGAATATAGGTTACGCTTGCATTAATATGAGTATGGGTAAAAAAGTTACAACCAATAGAAGTATGGTTAAGAAAACTTTTACTCAAAAAGGTCTAAATTACGTTTCGGATTTGGTTTTACTAAATGTTTCGGATTTAGAACGCATTATAGATTGGAATCACCAAAATGGTATTAATTTTTATCGTATGTCTTCGGATATGTTTCCGTGGGCAACCGAATATGAATTTGAACAATTAAAAGATTGGAAAGAAATTCATAAAATCTTACAAAAATGTGGTGATAAGGCTACATTCTATAATCAACGATTAACTTTCCATCCAGGACCATTTAATGTATTAGTTTCACCGAAAGATTCGGTTGTAGAAAATACTATTAAAGATTTAGAGGTACATGGTAGAATTATGGATGCTATGGGATTATCACAAACACCATACAATAAGATTAATATCCATTGTAATGGGGTATATGGGGATAAAATAGCAGCTATGGATAGATTCTGTACAAATTTTGAAAGGTTGACAGAATCGGTTAAAAAGAGGCTTACAGTTGAAAATGATGATAAGGCATCTATGTACTCTGTTAGAGATTTAATGTATATACACAATAAAATTGGTATTCCAATCGTTTTTGATTATCACCACCATCAATTTTGTACAGGTGATTTATCAGAAGAACAGGCACTTAAATTAGCAGCAACAACTTGGCCGAAAGGGATTGTACCCGTTGTTCATTATTCAGAATCAAAGGCATTACATGAAAACAATAAAAAAGAAAAACCCCAAGCACACTCCGATTATATTAACAACCTTCCCAACACATACGAATTGGATGTATATGTTATGGTTGAAGCAAAAGCAAAAGAAAAAGCAATAATACCTTTTATAAAAGAAGTTACCTGTGAATATAGTGGGTTACCTTCGGTTAAATCTTACGAAATATGAAATTGATTAAAAACAAAAAAGCAAACGGATTAGACAACAATGAGTTTTTTGAATATCTTAAAACTCCTGTTGAAAGATGTGAATTTACACAAGAAGAAGCAGATGAATTGAGAAAACTATTAGAGAAAGGAATGCAAGAATATCCTGGTTTAGGTATTTCTGCCACTCAATTAGGAATTAAAAAAAGAGCATGTCTAATTAAATTTAGAGATCAAGAACTATTCTTATTAAACCCAAAGGTAAAAGAAAAATCTAAAGAAGGGTTTATATTTTATGAAGCATGTTTGTCAATTCCAAAATCAATTGATAATTTTGTAAAAACAATTAGACCTTGCAAAGTTGTAATTGAAACCGATAATTTGGGTGAACTAACTTTTGAAATAAATTCGGATGGAGATAAAGAACAGGTATCTACCGAAACTATGATGACAGTTATAGTTCAGCATGAGATTGATCATTTGGATGGTATTACTATTTTGGATAGAGTTTATTCTACTACTATTGAAAAAGAAAGAACTTTTGGAAGAAATGAAAAAGTTATTATGAAATCTCCAGATGGTGAATTTGTAGAAGTTAAATACAAAAAAGCAAATGATTATTATTTACAAGGATATGAATTAGTTTAATTATGGAGATAGTTATTATAATATTATTAGCATTTATATTTTCTATGTCTTGGATTATATGGAATCTTCTAACTAAATTAGAAAAGTTAGAAGATTTAGTTCAAGATTATGAAGATTTTATCAACAGAGAAAGAATTAAAAATGAATCATTACTGGAGGCATTAAGGCAGATAGATAATCGCCAAATGTTTGAGAAGGACGATGATGTAGGTTCTATATTTTATCAAATAAAAGAAACCATTGAACGTTTCAAACAATTTTAAATATGCCAAGAAAAAAATCAAATAGACAATACTTTACAAAAGATACGGAGGATGCTATAATCCTATACAATAAAACGGAAGATAAACTAACTAGAGATAAAATATATAAAGACCATATTCAAAAATCATTTGAAAAACTGGCAGAGATAGTTTATAATAAATGGAAATTTACTTATTTTGATGATGACCCACAAGATGTAATGTCGGAAGTTGTTACATTTATGATTGAAAAAATACATATGTATCAAGAAGGTAAAGGTAAAGCTTTTTCATACTTTACCATTGTTGCAAGAAATTATTTGATACTAAACAATAATTCCAATTACAAAAGATATAAAGATACGGATGTAATGTCCAATATGCCAGAGAATTGGGATACAGAAAACAATTTCAGAGAAGAAACTTTTAACGATGAATATAAAACATTCAATAAAAGAATGTTAGTTTATTGGGATATTCATTTAGAAAATCATTTTCCAAAACGTAGGGATATGCAAATAGCAGATGCCGTATTGGAATTATTTAGAAGAGCAGAGTTTATAGAAAACTTTAATAAAAAATCTCTATACTTACTAATTAGAGAAATGACAGGACATCCAACTCATTATATTACAAAAGTTCTAAACAAAATGAAAGGAAAACAAATGGAACTATATAATGAATTTATGGATACTGGTGATATTAAAATATAATTATTTTGATACTCAATAATTATTAGTATGTAAATTATAATTTATGAGTGCAGAATTTAAGTTATTTGATGGTAAAAACTTATCATCCCTTTTCAAAGATATATACGAAAATCAATTAAATAAAAAGAAAAACATTTCGGATTTAATTGAATCGTTGCGTAAACTAATTAAGAATGTTGGTGAGGCTACCGTCATTGCTCCTATTATCAAAGACCTTATTGAAGTTTCCGTTAAGAATGATGATCATCTCATCAAACTTGCTACGATTGCGCAGAGGTTAGCATCTGCAGAAGCTAAAGGAATAGGTGAGGATGGGTGGTTAAGCGAACAGGAGAAGGCTCAATTGCTTCAGGAGATGGAAGATACTATAACTCAAGTTGAAGAAAAGAATAATGAAAAACTTGTTGATATTCAATTGGGTATTGAAGATATAAAAAATAAATTGTAATGGCCAATTTAATACAAGGATTTTATGCAACGGTAGATAAAGTATTTGGTTCCAAAGATGCCATGTTGCCAAGAAATGTTGCTGCAGATAGAACTGCAGTATATAATAGTAATAAAGCATTTTCATCGGCTGATGGTAGATTCTATGGTGCAATTACTTATAAATTTGAATCAGGAATACCAATCGATGATTATGCATTTCCATTTGATAAAAACAATATAACATTTCCTATAAAGGGTGAAACGGTAGTAATTCTAAAAATAGAAAATAGTACATACTGGTTACCATATTCAGCTACGCCATATCCAAATTATAGAAGAAGTGCAATTGTTTACGATCAATCAAAAATATCAAGCACCGGTACTGAAGCTCCGAGTCCAACAAAAGGTGAATACAAAGTAAACGAAAAAATAAAATTTTTAAAACCAAAGCAGGGTGATACAATCATATCTGGAAGAAATGGAAATACAATAAGATTTTCGGATATTTTTTTAACAGAAGATAATAAAACATCTTCACCATCAATATTCATACGAACTTTACAAAATAAAGAGCACGATAGTAAACCGATATCCACACTAATTGATGAAGATTTTAATAAAGATGGTACATCTATTTATATTACTTCAAATAAAGTAAAAATACCATACAACATAACACAACAAAATTCAAATTTAAAAAAATCTTTTAATGAAAAGAAAGCATATAGTTTGGATGAGAAAGGTAAAAAGAAAATAGATTATCCAAAGGATTCCGATTTAAACGGTAATCAACTATATGTAAATTCCGATAGGATATTATTATCTGCTAGAGTAAATGAATTTTTAGTATTTGGCCAAAAGCAAGTTGGTGTATTTAGTGGTGGAAGATTTTCCGTAGATGCAATGAATGATGTTTATATGTTTGCTAATAAAAGTAATGTAATTTTACATTGCGGTGGAAAGGGTAAACAGATATTTCTAAAATCAGATGGTGGTGAAGTTTATTTAGGAAAAAATGATAAGCCAGGTAAAGATGGTGATCCAGTTCAACCAATGGTTTTAGGTGGTGAATTAGTTAAAATACTTTCAGATTTAATTGATGAAATAAATAAACAATGGTATCCAACTCCATCTGGTCCTACTCCTACGGATGCAGGTCCTTTAAATAAACCAAAATTTATAGCAATTAAAAATAAACTTAAAGTTATTTTATCCGAATCTAACTTTTTGAGTAAAAAGAAATAAAAATGCCTTGGAATTCTTTTGAATCTACAATGGAACAATTAATGTCAAATCATGCATATGGTAAAGATATGGATGGTTGGGCAAAGCAATTTACAAACAATTATCATTTTGCTATATTATCCGGTGGTGATTTGATAAGTGGTATAAAGGTTTTAAAACCTAATAAAACTGGGATGGAAAATGTACTGAAAGCAAAATTAAAATCCGTACAACCATCAACATCAACTACGTTATTAGATACAATAGGACCTGCTATAATAATGTATTGGACAGGAGCAACAATGCAATTAGTTCCTCCACCAAAAATACCTGCTCCAGGTGCTGTAAAAAATGTAATAACAACACAAGGATTAGTTACAAATCCAGGGACATGGTCACCTATACCCGTTAAACCCAATACGGATAGTAAAATATTTATAAAAGCATTTAAAGCTGCGGCAATGGCACATTTAATGACCGTATCTGGTCAATTTTTTGTTACCGCAATATATCCACCAAACACACCCGGTCCAGGAGTTGTTCCATGGGTTGGATATAAAGTATAAATAGTAAATTTAATCTTTAGATATTTATTAAAAAGAATTTTTATGAAATCGGATGTGATAGTATCTCTTATTAAGGAGATTGTCAAAAATGAAGTAAAACAACAAGTTAAAGAAGAATTAGTTAAACTTGTTAAATCTGGAGCAGTTACTTTGAACTCTCAAAAGAAAACAGTGCCATCATTGGCAAAATTGACAGAGGTAAATACTACCACTGCTACTAAAAAACAATCGGTTGTATCAAAGCAACAAAAAGAATTTTCAAAAGACCCGATGATAAATGAGATTTTGAATATGACACAACCATTTACCGCAGCACATAGAGCAGAAGGTGGTTCGCCATCTATGGGTGGTAGTATATTGGATTCAATTCAACCGCAAAGAAGTATGGAAGATGATTGGGAAACTATGGATTATAGAACATCAAACATATCTAGCGAACCCATTGTTGAAACGGGAGATGCTGGTGTTGATGCTTTAACAAAGGCACTAAATAGAGATTATACCGAATTAGTTAAAAGATTTAAATAAAAATGGCATACGAATTAGGTAGGTTTAATACACAGGATTTATCTGTTAATAAAGATAAAGTTTTAGGAATTGGAATAAATAAACAATCTGATTCCAATGGTATTTTTTCTGTAAACTATACTACCTTATCGCAAGCAAAAGATAATCTTGTAAATCTAATAATGACCAGAAAAGGGGAGAGAACAATGCAACCCGAATTTGGATGTGATATATGGAGATTGATTTTTGAACAAATTACTACTGAAACATTGGAAATTGATATAGAAAGAACAATAGTTGATGCAGTAAACATATGGTTGCCATATTTAAATATAGATCAAATTCTATTTGATTATGATGAAACTGATATAGATAATCATAGTATATTTTTACAAATTGTATTTTCTTTAAAAATAAATTCAAATTTTGGAGACTCGGTTACTATTTTAGTAGAACAATAAAAATAAAATTTATAAATGGCTATAAGACCTATAAATAAAGTTTGGGGAAACGATAATAAAAATTTTAATTATTTAAATAAAGATTTTGCTTCTTTAAAAGAAGCACTTATTGATTTTACCAAAACATACTTTCCATCAACTTATTCTGATTTTAACGAAGCTTCACCTGGTATGGTTTTTATAGAACAGGCAGCTGCGTTGGGTGATTTGTTATCGTTTTATCAAGATACACAACTTAAAGAATCAATGTTGTATTATGCAACGGAGAGAAAAAATGTTATGGCAATTGCACAAACAATGGGATATAAACCAAAAGTATCTGCACCCGCCGTTACAACTTTTAAAGTTTATCAATTAGTACCAGCAACTGGAACAGGATCAAATAATAGACCGGATTCTAGATTTTATTTAAGAATAAAAGATGGTATGGAAATTCAATCCACTTCAAATTCTGATATCATTTTTAGAACAGTTGATGAGGTTGATTTCAACAATTCGGTAGATAGAGAAATAGAAGTTTATGAAAGAGATTCTTTAACAGGAGAACCTACAAGATATTTAATAACTAAATATGTAAAGGGTATATCAGGTACACAATTAGAAACTTCAATATCATTTGATACATCAACTGATTATCCAAGTGCTATATTACCCGATACAAACATAATATCAATAGTATCTATAACGGATGAAGATAATAATAAGTGGTACGAAGTTCCATATTTAGCACAAGAAACGGTATTTGCAGAAGTTCCGAATACAGAAGTCAATAGTGGATTAAATCAATTTGTTGATTCAGTACCATATATTTTAGAAGTTAGAAAAGTTCCAAGAAGATTTTCAGTTAGAGTAAATTCTGATAATACTCATACAATTCAGTTTGGACCAGGAGATACTAATTTGAATGATGAAATTATATTACCAAATTCAAAAAATATAGGACTTGGTTTATCTAATTCAATATCAAGATTAAATACTGGAATAGATCCTTCTAACTTTTTGAAAACAAATACATTTGGTATAGCTCCGGTTTCAAAAACTTTAAATATTAAGTATTTAGTTGGTGGTGGTATAGAATCAAATGTAAATACAGGAGATTTAACAACCATAGTAAATATTGAATATAATGAAGATTTACTTTCACTAACCGATGATTTATTACCGATATACGATGATACCAAATCAACTGTAGCAATAGAAAATATAGAATCCGCTACAGGAGGAAGGGGTGCTGAAAGTATTGAGGAAATAAGACAAAATGCTTTAGGTATTTTTGGTTCACAAAATAGAGCGGTAACTAGACAAGACTATATGGTTCGTGCATTGAGTATGCCTGAAAAATATGGTAGTATAGCAAAGGTTTGGGTTTCTCCAGATGGTGAGGCGGATACTAATTCGCCATCATCAATTTTATCAAATCCTAAAAAATTAACAGAATTTACAAATTTAGTTCAGGGATTAAAGGATAAATCAAATGTAGAAATACAAACGGAATTGAGAAAGTATTTAAATTTAAATACAAATAATGTAAGTGAAATAAATAACCCATCTGCGGTTAATATGTATGTATTAGGTTTTGATTCAAATAAAAAATTAACAAATTTGAATCAAGCAGTTAAGCAAAATTTAAAAACATATTTAGCAGAATATAGAGTACTTACAGATACTGTCAATATATTAAATGGTTATATAGTTAATATAGGAATTGATTTTGAAATAATATGTTATTCAAACTATAATAAAAGAGAAGTATTGACCGCATGTGTTACTGAACTTCAAGACTATTTCAATATAGATAGATGGACTTTCAATAAAACTATAAACATATCCGAAATTGAGTTAGTTTTGGCAAATATTGAAGGTGTGATGAGTGTTCCTATGGTTAAGGTTTATAATTTATGTGGTGAACCATATTCCACAAATCGCTATAACATAGATGAAGCAACAAAAGCTAAAATTGTGTATCCATCGTTGGATCCATGTGTTTTTGAAGTTAAATTTCCTAACAAAGATATTAAAGGGAGGGCACTATAATGCATAAATTTTTTACATCTTTATATGATGCGAGTATATATCTACAACAACCAGATCAAAATGCTGGTAGGGATGAAGTAATTGAAGTTGGAAAACTTTATTATGGAAATATAAAAGATATTTATAGAGCACTGATAAAGTTTGATTTAACTGATGTTTCCGATTCATTTTCCGAAAATTCTATATCTGGAAATTGGAAAGCTTACTTAAACTTAAAATCTTTTAAGTCAGAAGAAATACCATTGGAATATACAATATATGCAAACGCTGTTTCGCAGAGTTGGACAATGGGAACTGGTACTAAATTTGATAATATAACATCAGATGGTGTAAGTTGGAATTATAGAAATGGAACCGACTTATGGCAAGATGTAGTTAGTGGTTCAGGTGCAACATTTGCAGCAGGTACAACAGGATCATATACTGCTGCCGGTGGTACTTGGTACATACAATCAGAAGCATCACAATCATACAATTATGAACCTGATGATGTTAGAATGGATGTTACTGGAATTGTATCATTATGGTTAAGTGGTTCTATACCTAACAATGGATTTATACTTCATCATAGTTTAAGTAACGAAGAAAACACTACGGATTATGGTGTTTTAAAGTTTTTTTCAAAAGAAACCAATACTATATTTGAACCAAAATTAGAAATAGTTTGGGATGATGTATCTTTTGTTACTGCAAGTTTATCTCCTGTACCTGGATATTTGTCGGATGATGATTATAAAATTATTTTTACAAATTTGAAATCAAAATATCCAAAAGATACTATTGTAAAAATTAGATTAAAAGGTAGAGATGCGTATCCATTAAAATCATTTGGAACAACATTTGAATACGATCAAGTTAAGTATTTACCTACATCATCATATTACCAATTAGAAGATTATGTTACTGGTGATATTATATTTCCATTTGATGATTATACAAAATTAAGTTGCGATTCTAATGGTAATTATTTTAAAATGGATTTATCAACACTTCCTATTAATAGAACATATAAATTGAAACTAAAAGTAGTTGAAAGTGGTATTTCTACTATAATTGATGAAAAATACATTTTTGAAATAGTATAATTTAATAAATGATAACTAGAACACCTTTACAGGAGCAATTAAGAAAAGCACAGTTAGAAAAAATTCTAATTAGTTCCGGATCAAATTATGAATATAATAGGGAGAACCCAACAGCAATAATTCCAAATAAAGAGAATGTTGCTTCTTCTTTATTATTTAAATCCCTTACGAAAAATAAAATAAATCAAGAGGAGTTATTAAAATCAGTAAATACAGAAATTGTAGAACTCAAACCTGTAATACCCGAACCTTCTCCTGAAGATTTAGTTCCCAGAAGTTTATTGGATGAACAATTTGTTATAAATGATGATTTAGCAAACCAAATAGCGGATTTATCACAATCTATTTCCGATTTAGAATCACAAATAGGAAATATATCCGCGGATAGTAGTGCCAAAGATAATGAAATATTGGGAGTCACACAAACTAATGATGCTTTGGCAAATCAAATAGATACATTATCTAATACTGTTGATGGTATATCTACACAAGTTCAAAATGCGGTTCAAAAATCAATTGAAGAAAGTGTTTTAAGAGCATCATTACAATCCCAAAATATGGGATATAAAGCACAAATAGAAGCTTTAATAAAACAAATAGATACTTTAAATTCTATAATAGAAGGATTACAATCTCAATTAGGATCAATACAACAGCAACAGGCTATTGCACAGGCCTCACAAAATATAGCACTTGTTGCTGGTGGTGATATTATCAATGAAGTTGTGATTGCAAAGGCAGAACCAACATCAGCACCTCCCGAATCACCAATCGTTGGAAGAATAAATAATCTTACCGGAGAATTTAGATGGGAGTGGGGTCAAACATTATTTGTAACAAACAATGATTTAAATCCTGTTACCGTTACAATAACTGTATTTAATCCATTAGGACAAAATTGGTTGAGTAGTCCAAAAAATGTTTTGGAATTAACTCCTGGTGTTTCAGAAGAATTATTACTTATATTTACTCCTGGTGCATGTACCTACACTGCTGCCGATTTTAGTAAAACATTTTTAAGTAATTTAAGAATATCGGTAAAAAGAAGAGATGGAACAGAGAAAGCCAAAAATATAGAAACTAAAATAAACATAATGCATCCGGATTCTTACTAAACATTGACTTATGAGTATTCAAAGATATACTAATTTTGAAAATATAAACACAAACATTGAAAACGAAGGAAAACGTATTCAAGAAAAAGATTTATTTATTTTTTCTCAAAATCAAAAAGAAGATGTTGAATTTGGAAATTGTAAATACGATGTTTTAGAAGTTGCCGTTTATGATGTAAATAATAATTTACTACCACAAAAAAATGGTAATAATGTTTCGTATTTAAAAATGCCAGATATTAAAAATTATGTATATGGTGTAACTAAACCAACTGGAAAAAAAGAATTAGCAATTGATATTGAAAAATTAATGAATGATATTGGATTTTTCAATGGAATATACAAAGTCAATTTACATTTTGTAAAAAATAAAATTGGAAGTGATAATCAGTTTACAAGAGTGTGGATACAAGAAGTTTCACCATCTAGAGAGGAAATTCGCATACTACCATTGGTAACTGACAATCTAAAAACAAATACGCAAACAAAAACTGAATTTGATAATATATTAAATTTAAGTAAAGAATTTAAAAACTATAAAAATAGTATATTAAAGTTTTTATCAAGTAAAGAGCAAGAGTTTTTAAATGAAGTTACTACATTTATTCAAAGTGTTTATGGTAAAGATTATATTTCAACTTTACAAAAAGATTTTGGATTAAGTAAGTTTGATGATTTAAAAAATAAAATTTATCAAGATTTTAAAATATCGGTTGATTATTATTTAAATAATAGATTCTATCATATAGGTGAAACTAACTATGGTAAACCATCACCAACACGCTTTGAAGATTGTGAAAGTTATGATTTTTCAAAAATACTTTCTGAAATAAAAATTATATTATTTGATTGTATTTTATACGATACAACTTTCTTAAAAAAGAGAAATATAACGGTAACAAAGATTACAAAAGATTTTGCAATACCCGAGTTGAGAAAGGATATTAAAGATAATTTAGCTTCATTTGAAGTAGATCAGCATGAAAAAAGAATAATTTATCAACCAGATAGAGTAGAAATTCCGTATATAGAAGAATCGAATAATTATAATTATGATCAGAAAAACGATTCACCTCCAATTGTAAATCCGATAATTGAAGTTAAACCGGAAGAAATTCCAAAACCATCTCCTACACCAACACCTACAGTAGTTATAAGTCCCGTTGATATCATTCAACCAATTGCACCTATTGATGAATATAGTGATGTTGTATTAGATACAAAACCCGATCAATCGGGGCCAGTTACACCACCTGTTAGAGTTAGAGGAACCAATGATACAGATACTAAAAAATATGAAAAAGTTAGAAATATAAAAGAAATAGAAAAAGAATTGAATGAAACAATTGTAAAGGTACAACAACCAAAAAGAACTCCAAGAACTAGAGGAATATAATTTTGAGTTTTATATTTATACAAAATCCGGATGGCACAAGAAATAACAAATAATAGAGTAAGAGAAAGTGTTGTATCAACTACACCATACAATGGAATAGGTGAATACATCCCATTCGCAGGGGATACAATATCAGGAAGTGTCTATACACCACCAACCGTAACTAATCCATTCTTTGTATTACCATCATATTCAAGTTCAGACTTATTAGATTTAAAAGTAAATTTAGCTTCAAACGATTCATCTGAATTTTATGAGGATGATATTGTATTGGGAATTGGTTCCGCTATAAGTAAAAAATATGCACCTTCTTTAAAATTTGGTAATAAAAAAACATATAAGGCAAAAAGAACAGGCTTTAGACCTATAAACTATTTTGAAGTAGTAGTAGAAAAAACTTATCAAACTACAAATCAGATAAATGTAAATTCAGGAATAGTAGATCAACAAAATTTTAGAGTCAGAGAACAAACTAATCCTTTGTTAGATTTTAATTATTCATTTACAGATACCGCTAGAGTAAGAGGTGAAGCAACTACTCAAAATGATATTCTTTACAAAGAAAATGTTAAGATAATAGAATATCGTTTAGATAGAGTAACAAAGGAATATAAAGAATACTCACAAAGAAATTTAGATTCAACATATGGTTCTTTTAGATGTGATTTTGAATTTGAAAATGATGATGATGAAATACCAAAACCAGCCGAAGATGTTTTAGTAAACTATACGATATCCTTTACTTCAAATTTTAAAAATGAATTAGGTGATATTTTATCATTAAGTTACAAAACATATAGTGCAACCAATGATTTAATATCGGAAGGTATAGTTAAATTAGTAAATGGTGTATCTGATAGATTGCAGATAAAAGATTCTTTTACGAAGAATGGGCATACCGATTTTTATATAAACAATGGTGTAGTTCCAAAAGAATACACAATCGTTTCAGTAAATAATGCATCAAAAACAGTTGCGCAATCTTATCCAAGCGATTTCACAAAATGGAATTCAACAAGGACTATATTTTCTTTACCAAATAGTTCATTATCATCAAGTCCCGTTATTGCTATAATCTATAAAAAAGAAGAACTGGTTCCGTTACCATCAATTACGGTTCCAAATGATTATTATGATATAGAAATAAAAGAATCGGATACAGATAAGAGTATAAAGATACCTTTTACAACAAAAAACGCAGATTATGTAAATGTATATCTTGCACCAAATAAATTTGTAAAAGTAGATATTAGTGTAGGGTTTGTAGATTTATATTTTATACAAGATTTCAAAGGTGAGTATGGTTCTAAAAAAATAATATTTCAACCTGTAAGTGAAATAGCAGGAACCGGTCCAAATAAAGAAGTAATACTTAAATTTTTAGCAGTAAATGATTTTCCTGCTATAACTCAAATAAGATTTCCTGATTTTATAGAAATACCTTCATTTTCAGATTTACAAATTGATTATGATATAGATTATGCATCGTTTGCTGCTACTAGTGTTGATGCATTTTTGATGGCAAAGGATGGTTCAAAACTACAACTTTTTTCTAATTTACCACCTATTGGTAAAATTTCTATTAATTTAAAAAAATTAGCAGAAACTTATCCTGCATGGAGTGGTAGAGATAATGTATCCATTATATTCAAACCATACAATAGATCCGGTAGTAAAGAGTTGATTGGTAATGAGTATGAGATAGTAACAAAATTAAATTTTCCAACATTAAATTTAGATGAGGATTCAATAAGAAAAACACTATATGATGGATTTCAATCTTATTTGGATAAATTAATTTTAGAAGAACCAGAAAAGGAAAGTAAGTACTTAACTCATCTTGCGAACTTTGGAAATGATGAACAGATATTAATTTCATCTTGGGAGAATGATAACTATACCTTATCAGAAAAAGCAGAAGATGCACAAGGTAATGAAATAATAACTTCGGAGATAAAATCTTTGATTTTAAAATTATATGAACCACTACCAAATGAATTTGATAGTAATACCACACTTTGGATTACAAAACTTATAGTAAACTCAATAGTAGAAACGGTAGTATTAACAGATGAAGTTGGTTTGAGTTGTCCTCCTATAAAGGGACCTAATTTCAATGTAGATGTTGATTATGTTACAGGAAAATCAACCGATTTTGAATCTCTTGATACATTAATTTTAAGTTCATCAACATCTGAACAATTAATTACAACTTATTTAAGTTCTTCAAAAATTGATTTTGATGATATCAATATCGAATATGTAAGTGGTTCGGAATATATCTGGGAAAATTTTATACATTTTTCATCTGCAAAGGAACGTGTAGATAATTTTGTATATAAATTACAATTGATTGAAAACTATGAAAGTTTAATAGCAAGTTCATCAACGGATATTGCAAATACATCAGGAAATCCATCGGCATTTACGGCATCTTTATCTTCTCAACAAGAGGTTCAAAGAAATAAAGATAAAAAACAAAAACTAATTCAAGACTTTGATGGATTTGAATCCTTTCTATATACATCATCATCGAAATATACAACTTCTGATGCTAACTCAATGACCTGGCCGTATAGTGCATCGGTTAGATTATCATCGGCTGATACTACTTATGTTTTACCTTGGTATAATAACATAATAGAACTTGCGGAAACTTATGATAAAAATAATAACAATTTTATTCATAACAACATACCACAATACATAAAGAATAGTGGTGAAAACGAACACTTATTACTATTCTTTTCAATGATTGGACAGTACTTTGATACGTTCTATTACTATACAAAAGCAATAGAAAAATCTCGTGAATTAGGTTATAAAGATAGTGGTGAATTAGCAAATAAATTAATATACGATTATTTAATTTCATTTGGATTTGATCCAAAGCATTTATCGGTTGATTCAAAACTCTGGAAATATGCGTTTGGATATGATGATGATGGTAGAGTTGTCGAAGATAATCCTGCCAAAAAAAGAACGTATGAAGTTTGGAGAAGGATAATAAATAATTTACCTTATTTACTTAAACATAAGGGTACAAAAAGAGGAATAAATGCATTATTATCATGCTATGGAATACCCGCATCAAATCTATCAGTATTTGAGTTTGGTGGTCCTAGTCCAGAAAGTTCTTCATCCGTAAGTACTGGCAAATTGGAGATGGAAAATACAACATACTATTTGAAAATGAATAGTGGTTCGTATATTCAAACAAATTGGAGTAATACAAATAATAATAGAAAGCCCGATACAATCGAGATTTTCTTAAAACCGGCATATAGTAATCAATTTACTATAATATCAGGAAGTGGTTGGAATGTACAAATTAGTGGTTCTCAAAATTCCAATTATGGTAAAGCAAAATTAAACTTATTACAAAATGGAACAAATGTTGAAATAACTTCATCTGAAGTTCCTATTTTTAATGGTAAAATATTTGGTTTTAAAGTTTCTAGAGAAATAACATCACCAACTTCCTCAAAGTATAATTTATATTTAGGACAAGTTGATAAAGGAAACTTTATATTTTCATCTTCCGTAGATTATATACTTACAAGTTCAAATTGGAATAGTGGTTCTGTAATAAAAATAGGAAGTAATTATACAGGCTCAATTGATGAATTTAGATTATGGTCTACACCTTTGAGTAGTTCTATATTTAGAGAGCATATTTTGTTTCCAGAAACTATACATGGAAATACTTATTCATCTTCTACTTCAGATTTGATGTTTAGATTAGATTTTGAATATCCAAAAAATTTAGGTGATTCAAATCCTACAAGATTAATAAACGTAGCAGCTAATATAAAACTATCAGGATCACTTACTAGAAATAAATACGAAGATAGTACAACGTACACATCTTTCACATCAACAAATCCATCCGCATCGTTTAGTGCATCTGCATACTCATTTACTTCAATCAACGATTATCCATATAATTTTGAACCGATAGAAAGAACAATAATAATTTCAATTCCAGATGGTATAGGATCAAGATATGTTAATGATAAAATAAGATTTGAAGAAAAACAATTAGTTTCGGATTTATCATCAAAGTATCGTGCAACCGAAAAATCATTGGAAACCGCTCCAAACGATTCTACAAGAATGGGTGCATTTTTCTCTCCAACAAAAGAATTAAATATTGATATTGCTAAATCTTTTGGTGGATTTAATTTATCAAATTATATAGGTGATCCATCCGATAGATACGCAGATGATTATAAATCTTTAAAATCTTTAAGAAATTATTATTTTGATAGGGTTCAAAAAAGAGATGTTTATCAATATCTTAATATAGTAGCTCTTTATGAAAATAGTTTATTTGATAATCTTAAAAAGATAATGCCAGGTAGGTCAAAAACCACAACTGGTATTTTGATTGAACCGCACTTTTTAGAAAGAAGTAAAGTAAAACAAAGAAAACCATCAGGTGATTTTAATGATTATACGGGAGAAATTGAATATAATGTAAGTTTTGATAATGAATACTCTACATACGATGCATTAATTCCTGGAGACCAAACTCTTCTTATAGGTGAAAATTTGGCATATGAAGCAACTTTAGATTCAAAAATAATATCTGCAAGTTCTTTTAATTTAGGATATGATACTACAATAAACACACAAGATGATATTTTAGTAATTTCTGAAAATTTAGGTATAACTGCAACAATAGGAACAGGTGTAGATAAAAGAACTTTATTAGAAAAGCCAGAAACATTCACAACAATAGTTGGAATGGATGATTATGAAAGATTCGGATTTGGATTATATGCAAGTAGTGGTGGATTTGCAGTTCAAACTTATTTTGATACGGATAACATAATAAAAAAGAGAAGAGTTAGAGCGTGTGTTGTAAAAGAAAAAAAGAATGTAACAACTACAAAGTTCAAAGTATTACTTCCAGATGGAACGGGTGACCCTAGAGGTGGTACAGAAATTACATCTTCAATAGTAATAGAAACAAAATTAAACATACAACCATTTACAGGCTCAACTGGATTACCTTCACAACTTCCGATAGTAACTGGATCCATAATAGATGTAACGCCGGTTAAAGGATATTTAAGAGTACATCATAGATATACTAGAGATACTACGAGAGGATTGGATAATTCATTCTTTAAAGGAAGTAAAAATACAACCGCAACCACAATAGATGGTTCTGCACCTGTTGAAACATTTGCAACTAATCCTAATACATTGGTTGTTAATAAGGCTGGTAGAAGTAACTCTGAACCAATTTTGGAAGTTGGATCATAATTTTTTAGAAAACGATATTTATTATTAAACGAATAATATATATACATTATGGGATATTTAAGTAACAATGAACTTACGGTTGATGCAATCCTAACAAAAAAGGGTAGAGAAAAATTAGCATCTGGTTTAGGATTGAACATTACACAGTTTGCACTTGCAGATGATGAAATTGATTACTCATTGTATGAGCCCGCACATCCATTGGGGTCTGCATACTATGATACGGCAATTAAAAATATGCCAGTATTAGAAGCTTATCCAGATGAAACACAGGTTATGAAATACAAATTAGTAAGTCTTCCAAAGTCTACTACAAGAATTCCTGTTGTTGAATTTGGTGTTCCTAATATAAATGTAAATCAAAAAAGTGGTGAAGTTGCATTATCACCAACAACATCTCCGGCAGGCAATAGAAGCAATGGATATACCATTGTACTAGCAAATAAAAATGCAGGTGATATTATAGGTGAAGGTTTAACAACCGCAGTTGGTAGTGTGCCAGTATTTATAGGTGCGGATGTATCAGCTACTGCAGCAATTGCAAAAGGATTAACATTCAAATTTATACCAAACCCATCATTAACATCTACAGTTAAAACAACAATAACTGTTTATGGAAATGAAACGGGTGGTTCGCAGACTATTCCAGTAACAGTAAATTATGTAATATAATTAGAATATGGCAATAATTAGAAACAATAGAGGAGCACTTTTAGCAGGAAACTTATCACAGTATTTAGCAAACGTTGCTAACACAGCAGGAACTCCTGTTGATACCAATGAAGTTGTAAACATACTTAATCAGTTTTTGGCTACTGAAGAATCCGTAAGTTCCAACGCAAATACAACTGTAACTGGAATTTATAAAAGATTTAATGAGATAGATAAAATAGTAAATAGAACCGAAGTGGTTACATCCGGAATATGGAGTGGTGATACTGGTTCTTTGGATGCTATTTATACATCTTCCGTTCAAAGAGCTAGTGATAGTGGAAAATACTATTTGGATGTCTACAATTACGATCCATCAACATCCGATGCAGCGGAGGTACAGTTTTCTATAACTTACGGACACATTAGTGGTGGTGCAGTACCGACCTTATCACAAAACGATGATTCTTTACTACAAACAAAAGCAATTTACGGTCAGTTTAGAAACGTATTGTTAGGTCCTACCGATAATTATTTTACAGTATATGCAAGTGGAAGTTCTGGATTAGCAAGTAATGGATTTAATCTAGATCATTTCTACGCATTGAACGTAAATAGAGCAAGAAGTAGAGAAAAATTAGATCCAGGAAATATAGAAATAACATTATCGGGTACGAATGGTACTATTACTTTAATAGATGATTCTGGACAAACTAACGCAATAGGTGCAAGTGGTAGAATTTTCAATTTAGTAAGTGGTGCACTTAATATAGGAACTTCAAATGAAGGAACTATTGCACAATACGTTGATAACTATACAAAACAGGGATATGGATTATTTTATCCTGATTTGGGTATTTTCTTACTAAACCCAGCTGCAATAAGTTCATCCGTTGGTATAACTTTTGCAAGTTCTTCAGTTGCGGATACATATTCAAACAAAACAAATATAATAAATTTATATGAGGGAATGAAATCAGGAGCTTCTTTCCAAGCAAGAAGAACTGAAAATGTTTCTACCTCACATTTCTTTGTAAGAGTAAACAATAGAGAATTCAACTATTCAAATAATCCAACTTTTGTAACTGGATCTACAGGTCAATTTGTTCAAACAATATTTGAAACTGATCCGCATGTTTATGTTACTTCGGTTGGTTTGTATGATGATGCAAATGAATTATTAGCAGTTGCGAAAATAAGTAAACCAATTGAAAAAACATTTGATAAAGAAATCTTAATTAAAGTTAAATTAGATTTTTAAGAGAATAACTAACCCCTCTATGAATAGGTATTCATAGACCGAACCCAACCTTAAAAAGTTGGGTTTTCTTTTAATAAGATATTTATATTTGTATGTTAAAAAAGATACCTAAATCTGATATTAGTATTAGACCATTCAAAGTTTATAAAGAATGGGAATTTAATAATGTATCTACTGAATTGGATGTATTAGAAGCTGAGAACTTGGATGTTTTTTCTACCGAACAATCTTCAGGAAATAATCTATCCTTCAATAAAGTTTCATTATACGGACAATTAAGAGCGCAATTTTATAAAGATAGTGGTGATAACCCATTTACAAGATTTGGTTCAAAAACAAATCAATACGTTGAAGAATTTGAAAATTGGGAAAGATATTTAAATAATGAAGCAAAGGTAATATCTATACCTCAAAGATATATTGGTGAGGGAATTAAAAAAAGATCAGTTTTATTGAATGAGCGTGGTGTAGAATATATTGATGATGGATATGGTAATCTATTTAGGAGTAGTGGTTTAGTAATATACATATCAGAATATAATTTACAATCAGGTTCTTTAAGTTTTACCGATTCCTTATCAAATGTTTATAGTGCAAGTATAGATTCTTATACAATAGATTTAAATACTGATATTTTAACTTTACAGTATGATGGTACGGAATATCAAATAGATATTGCCGGTGTAGATTTACAAAGTGGAGAAGCAACTGCACTTATGATTCCATTCGTTACTTCGTATGGTACCGGTTCACAAACTGGAAATGTATTTTATGAACAAGGTTTGGTTGTTTTTACAAAAAATGTAGGAACAATGTTATTAATGGATTGGGAACTTAAATTTAAATCTACAGAAACAATATACGAAAACGAATATCTATTGGTTGTTGGGCAAGATGAATTTAATGTTTCAACAAATCCAACATCATTTGTAGAAGTTGGAAAAACCGAAATAGATTGGTTAACTTCGGATAATAGTAATCCAAATTTTAAACCATATACAATAAAAGCACAAACTACACCTGGTGTAAAATACATAAGAAAATTAGGTAAAAATGAATTTGGGCAGACTATAGATTATAGATACCAATCAAAAGTAAGTTCAAGTGTATATGGTGGGTTTGAACAAATTGATATTAGTGGTTCTACTGATGTTACTGGATCATTTTTGACACCATTTATAACAACAATTGGGTTATATGATGATGATTGTCAATTAATAGCAGTAGCTAAATTACCACAACCAATAAAATCATTACCAAATATTGATATTAATTTTATAATCAGAATTGATACTTAATCTAAAAATTTTATATTTATATAAAAAATAGAACTATTATGGCAACAATAAAAGAATTATACGATAAAAACAAAGATTTAGCACAAGGACTGGGTGGTCCTGAAGCTGCTAGTGTTGATGCAAATAAAGCAATCGATCAAATACCATACTCTGTTGGTGAAAATATCAATGGTGGTAAAGCTCCTGATGTGGGTGCTATTGATAAGGCTGCAGACTTTTCCGTAGTTTCTCCAGGAAATAGATATGGATTTCAAGGTGCAGCAATCGGTGCAGGTATTTCCGAATATAAGACTATATTAGGTCCTGCGGGAATCGGTTCATTACAACGTGAATCTTGGAATGATACTAAAAAATATGGTGGTATAAATAGAGATGCCAATTAATAAAAATGCCAAAAAAGGTTACATCTAAAAAATCCTCCAAGTGGGTAGGAAAGAAGCATGGTTTTAGATCCGGTCTTGAAGAAAATATATCAACGCAAATCAATAGCAAAGGAGTACAGGTACAATATGAATCCGAAACTGTGGATTATGTTGTACCTGCTTCTCAACATACTTACCATCCTGATTTTAAGTTACCAAATGGAATCTTTGTAGAAACCAAAGGTAGATTTTTACTTGCAGACAGGAAGAAGCACTTATTAATAAAACAGCAACATCCTAATTTGGATATTCGTTTTGTTTTTACAAATTCAAAAAATAAAATCAATAAGAAATCAAAAACAACTTATGCCGATTGGTGTGAGAAGAATGGATTTAAGTATGCCGATAAGGTTATACCCGATGATTGGTTTAATTAATAAAATTTCATAATTTCAAATTATTTTTGTATATTTGACTTGTGTTAAGTCTAAATGATAAAAATAAAGTTACTTCTATACTATCCAACACATTGGGTAGTCATTCTACATTGAGAGGAAATGAGTTGGCGTTCTACTGCCCATTCTGTAATCACCATAAACAAAAACTACAAGTTAATACGGAAACACAAAAGTGGCATTGTTGGACTTGTAATAGTGGTGGTAAGAAATTAACATCCTTACTTCGTAAACTTGATGTTGATAAAAATACCATATCAATTATTCGTGAAATATACGGAGATAGCAATTATAATCCCCAACAGGACGATTTAGAAACAAAAGTATATATTTCCTTACCAAAAGAATTTAAGTCCTTAAATGAACCACCAAAGGGGTTTAATCCAGAATATAAACATGCAATAAACTACTTAACACAAAGAGGAATAACCCAAAAGGAAATTGTAAAATATAACATAGGATATTGTGTAGATGGGTTATATGCAAGGAGAGTAATTATACCATCATACGATTCAAATGGTTTATTAAACTACTTTGTATCTCGTTCTTATTATCAAGATGAAAAGATGAAATATAAGAATCCACCAATAAGTAAAAATATAATTTGTTTTGAATCGCAAGTTAATTGGAAACAACCAATTATATTATGCGAAGGTGTGTTTGATGCAATAACAATAAAAAGAAATGCAATTCCACTTTTAGGAAAATTTCCATCTAAACAATTAGTTGAAAAAATCTTTATGAGTGGTGTAAATAATATAATCATTTCTTTAGATAACGATGCAATAAACGAAGCAATGAAAGCTGCAGAGTATTTTAGAAAGAATGGAATAAATGTAAAGATGATGTATTTGAAAGATAAGGATGCATCTGAAATTGGTTATACAAAATTCTACGAAGAACTAACAAAAACAAAAGAGTTTACTTCGGAAGAATTGTTATTAAATAAAATAAATTCGTTATGAAAGACTTAAATCTATTAGAAAAAACAAAAATAGAAGAAATACCAAATTATTATATTGATGAAACGGGCAGATTGTGTTATCAAAATAAAGATGGTAAATGGATGTATTGTAAAAAGGTAGATAATAAGCCTGGATGGGTATGGGTATATTCAAAAGGACAACGTGGGGAATACAATCAAACTAAACTTGCGATAAAATATCTACCAGGTTATAAAGAAAAATATGAAAATAAGCAAATTAAAAAAGAAGCAAAGTTCCTAAAAACCAAAGATGGTAGGTATAAAGTTGGAGTTGATACTGGCAATATGTCCCACTTAAAAATCGAATTACCTCTAAAACCATATAGTGAAATTAAAAAGCCCGATTTAAACAAATTATGTATGGGTGATAAAAATAGAGAAATGGGTTTACAAAAATTAAAAAACAAAAATGATCAAAAAATTTATTCTTTTACTATGAAGAATACAGAAGCAATAATAAGTATTTTGAATAAAAATGGTTACAATATAACAAAGATATAATACATGAATAGGTTAAAAAAAATATATCATATAGCAGACGTACATATTCGTAATGTTAAAAGACACAAAGAGTATAGAGAAGTGTTTATAAAAATGTTTGATGAAATCCGTAAAAGAGGAACGGAAGATTCAATCATTTATTTAGCAGGTGATATTGCACATGCTAAATTAGAAATGTCTCCTGAATTAATTCAAGAAATAGTTTGGTTATTCAGAGAATGTTCTAAAACTTGTCCTACGATTCTAATTGCGGGTAATCACGATTGTAATATGAACAACTCTGATAGGGTTGATGTATTAACTCCAATAGTTCAGGCATTAAATTTGGATAACTTTTACTATTTAAGAGATACACAAGTTTGGAATTATAGAGATGTTGCTTTTTCAGTATTTAGCATTTTTGATGATAAAAAGAATTGGATATCATCAGACCATTGGGAATTACAAGATGCTAAAAAGAAAATTGCACTATTTCATGGACCAGTTGATAATTCTCAAACGGATATCGGTTATGTTGTAAGTAGCAGACATTTTACAACCGATATATTTGATGGGTACGATTTAGCTCTATTGGGAGATATCCATAAGAGGCAAGAAATGATTAGTCCGAAAGGATGTAAGATAGTATATGCCGGTTCATTGATTCAACAAAACTTTGGAGAATCTTTAGATAAGCATGGTTTATTAGTTTGGGATTTAGAAACATTAACGTATGAAGAAATAGATATTAAAAACGATTATGGTTATTATACATTGGATGTTGATAAAGCAATTGTTCCAATCGTTAATGATATGCCAAAGTTTCCAAGACTTCGTGTTCGTTTATCAAATACCGATACCGCAGATACGAAGAAGGTAATGACGGAAATTAAATTGAGATATGGTATTGATGATTTTACAATTATTCGAACCGATTCTCTTTCTAAATTAAAAAGTGGTAATAGAGTAAACAAATTAGATTTTGAAGATGTTAGTGATATCAATTATCAAAATTCTTTGATAAAAGAATATGTAGAAAGAATGATGCCATTTGCAACTTCTGAAGATTTGGATGGATTGGAATTAATTAATAGAGATGTAAATAGTAGAATACATCAAGAAGATATTCAAAGAAACATATTTTGGAAACCAATAAAATTCAAATTTTCAAATATGTTTTCATATGGTGAAGATAATAAAATTGACTTTACAAAGTTAGGTGGATTGATGGGGTTGTTTGCAGCAAATGCAAGTGGTAAATCATCAATTTTTGATGCAATATCTTTTTGTTTATATGATAAGTGTAGTAGAGCATTTAAGGCTCAAAATATAATGAATAATCGTAAAAACGATTTTTGGTGTGAATTACATTTTCAAATAAACGGTGAGGATTATATCATTCGTAGAGAAGCCAAAACCATAAACAAAGGAAAGAATGTAAAAGTAGATGTTCAATTTTCAAAAATAGAAGATGGTCAATCTATATCATTAAATGGAACGGAAAGACGTGATACGAATCAAATCATTGAACAATATGTTGGTAAGTACGAAGATTTTGTATTAACCGCATTATCTCTACAAGGTAACAACGCTTTGTTTATTGATAAATCCCAATCAGAAAGAAAGGATTTGTTGGCACAATTTATGGGACTTAATGTATTTGATAAATTATACGAAACTGCAAGTGAGGATATTAAAGAAGTTTCCGTTTTGATTAAAAACTTCAAAAAAACAAATTTCACATCAGAACTTGCCGATAAAGGAATTGAAATAAAAGATAAAAAAGATAAACTAAAAGTATTACAATCTAATTTAGATAAAAAGACAGAAGAAAGGGATTCTTTGATAAAGGATATTGTAGAATTGAATAAACAACTAACACCTATTGATAAAAATTTAGATTTACCTAATTTGGAATCAAAAAGAGATTCAATTCAAAAATCAATTGAGTTATTGGATGTAGATAGACAAAGTAAAGAATCCAAAATTGTAGAATACACAAATCAATTATTAGAAATTTCACAATCAATTGATGAAATAAAAATATACAATGGACAACCAATTGAAGATGCTAAAAATGAATATGATTTGTTGAAAAAACAAATTATAGAAACAACACATCAAATAGAATTAATAAATCAATCATTATCTTCAAATAAAGAAAAGTTATCTCATTTGGAATCACATGAGTATGATCCTAATTGTAAATTTTGTATGAATAACGTATTTGTCAAAGATGCTATTGATACAAAAAATAAAGTTAGGGAACAAGAACAACAATTGGAAACATTCGATGTTTTAATATCAACATTAAAAACACATGAACAAACATTATCAGATGTTAATTCTAAATGGGATACTTTAGTAGATTTGAAAGCTAAATATCAAAAGGCAATTGTTATCAAAGAAAAGACAGAAGCGGAGTTAAAAGGTATAGAAACAAAAGAGGAACTATTGCAAACTCAATTGGATAATGTTGAAAATGATATAGAACTCTATTATGAAAATGAAGATACAATTGAAAGAAATAAAAATCTTCAAATTGAAATAAATACAATAGAATATAATAAGTCAAAAATTGAAGGTGATATAAAAGAATTGAATAAGGATATAACCACAATTAATGGTGCTATAGCAAGCCTGGCTTCATTTATAGAAGGTATAAAGCAGAAGATGAATGAAGTTAAGGATTTGGAAGAAAAGAACCGCCTATACACATACTATTTAGATGCAGTAAAGAGAGATGGAATACCTTATGAATTAATTTCAAAAGCATTACCAGTAATTGAAACCGAAGTAAACAATATACTTGCACAGGTTGTAGATTTTGGATGTGTTATGGAGGTGGATGGTAAATCCATAAATGCAAAGATTGTATATGATGACCAAGAGTGGCCATTAGAAATGTGTAGTGGTATGGAGAAGTTTGTTAGTGGATTAGCAATACGAGTTGCATTAATTAACATATGTAATCTACCACGTCCTAATTTCCTTGTAATTGATGAGGGGTTCGGTACATTGGATGCCGATAACTTATCATCCTTATTTATGATGATGCAGTATCTTAAAACTCAATTTGATTTTATATGGATGATTTCGCATTTGGAACAAATGAGAGATATTGTAGATGGATTAATTGAAATAAAAAAAGAAAATGGATTTAGTAAGATTGATTTTTAATCTTATCCGCTTTGAGTATAGTAGGTTGAGTTTTTACTATTCCTATATGCTTTTTAATTAAGTTTTCAACAAGACTTCCCATTTTAAACCCATGTTCTTCGCAATAATTTTTGAGAAGTTCGTGGGTTTCTTTTTTTATCTGTAACATTGCATATTTCATAACTTTTATTTTTCTTTAGTTTATATTAGTTTTCTATATATAAATATTATTACTTTATTTTTTAAGGATATTTATTCAAAATAAGGTAATAATGGCAATACTCAAAAAAACATCATTTAAACAAAATTTAGAACAAATAAGTGTTTTCATAAATGATTTTGATCCAAATAGTCAGTATTTTAGAGTTACTGACTTACCAGATACATTCACAGGTGGTAAGAATGCATTTTTGGTACAAGGTTCTACGAATTTAGTTCCTGATACTTTAGTTAAGATTGAAATAAAGGATTCTTTGGGTAATGTTATCTATTCTGAACCATCTGCAGGTATTCCATCTTACTATGAGGGTACTTCCAAAGTTGTATCGGTACACATTTATCCAGATACTGCTTTTGGTCCATGTACCATAACAATATTAGGTGAATTGGGAAGTTATAATGTTGATGGAATAAATGTACCAGTTCCATTAGATTGGGTAGGTAAATATAATGTAAAATGGCAAAAAACAATAAATGTAAATCCATTTAAGAAAAATATTACCCCAATTCGTTTTTATAGAAGACCGCAGGTAGAGATAATAGAATCGGTATTGCCAATATACAATAGAAATGTAACTCGTACCACTCTTTCAGGAAGTGTGAACGGAACTTCAATATTACCTATACAAGATACGGATTATAGAACTTATAGAGGTCCTATTTCATATGAGTTATCAACAACATCTAGTTTCTTTTCACAATCAATGGAAGGATTCAATATAAATGTTTCTGGATTATCTTCATCATATTCACCATTAATAACGGATGTTATAACGGATAGAAAAGCTTTGGTATCACTACCATATTATATAACATCATCTACATCCGATCCTTTTTATGAAAGGATTAGAAATTTTAGTAATAAACCATTCAGTTTAACATATGATGAAAGTGTTTCTATAACAAATTCTAATATAAATTCATCATTTGCTAAAATAAGAATTACTGATTTAGAAACATTTACAGGCGATGCATCTAGAATAAAAGTGTATGCATCATCTAGAAATGATTTGGGTGATTATCAATTGTTAGAAGATGCTTTATTAGAAAGTAACGAAATTTTACAAGTAGATGAATTCAATGGTGTACTAAATGTACGAACTGGTATTTTTTCTCAACCAATTGTAGAATCTTATTGGCAAACCGAAAATATAACAACTTCTCCAATAGTTTCGATTGATAATTCTTTATTGATAAGATCGGTTAAATTACAACCAACTGTAGATGTAAGTAGTCCTGTAAATTTGCAAGGATTATTTAAATTTATGACAAGTGGTTCTATAAATTTTTCTAGGTTTACTCAATACCAATTGGATTTTACTCCATTGATGAGTTCATCTTTAGGTAACTACGCATTATTAGAAATATACGGAAGTGGCTCTGCTTTTGTAAATACAAGCAATTCAAACAACTTTGGAAAATTTTTAGGTGAATTAGAAACAAACACTCCATTTAGAAGATACGATAGACAAACTATAAATTTTCAACCCGATGCAAATGGTGATGGTAAGATTGTATTTGTAGTAAAGGCAGGTACGTGGCACATATCGAATGTTAGTTTGAAAGCTGCACAAGAAAGTTCTTTTTCTCCAAACGAAATTTCTTTGGTTGTAAACGTTCCAACTAAAATTAATAATGAAACATTTGATTTCAAATTTGAAATTTATGATATAAATAATAATTATGTTCCAATAACTTTACAAACATCATCTTTGTTTGTTGGTGGTAATGATGTTTCTGTTACCAGAAATTTAGAACTAACTTTATCTAATAACACATTTAATTTTTCTACCGCATCGGTTATTCCATCCTTTATTACAATAGATTTTACTAAAACAGGATTAACAGGATCATTAACGTTTGCATCGGCTGCAGTTGATTCTGCAGGTAATGATATTGCTCCACAAGCTGGGTATCCAGGTGCATTGGAAGTTGTTGATGCAAATACATATAAATTAACTGCTTCAAATTTTACTGGATCTATAAGTGGTGTTACAATTGGTGCAATTAGTTACACTGCAAGTTGTGAAGATATAAATCGTTATTTCACAGTATTTAGAACGGAGCAAGGTGCACCTGCATATCTTTTTTATGCAACTGCTGATAAAAATAATTTTACATTTAATCCAGATGCTGGTTATAAATCGGTAACACCAAATGATTATATTGATATTCGTTTAGTTCAACAAAATTTGCCTGATAATGCTCCGATGGGATTGGTAATTTATTCAGGTTCGGAATTTGGAACACCACCACCTCTTTATTATACGGGAAGTGTTGGTAATGCTAGTATTTATAGATTATTTGTATCAACATCGGTAGATACTACTCCAAATAATAGTAATGGTTATACATTTGCTATAGGTCAATCTACTTATGATTTTGAATTACATACCGTTGATGGTGTATTCACATCATCGGTAACAATTGATGCAATATCAAAAGGAGATGCAGCAAAGGGTATTATAGCTACATCTGATAAGAATCAGTTTTTCTATAAAATGTCAACTGCTGATCCTGATCCAAATCCACAATCTGCAACTATATTTGTTAAACGATTAAATTTAACATCACCATCATCTTCAATAACTGTAAATAGTGGTAGTGGTAAACCGGCATTAACATTAGTTAGTGATAATATAGGTAATGGTGTTGCACAATATAGTATTTCAACCGTAAACTACCCATATTCGGCAGGTTCTACTACATATTATTTTACAGGATCAGATTCAAATGATATAGAATATATTGATGAAGTTACATTGGATGCTTTGATTGTAAAATCACAAATAGGTGTACTTGCATCGAATGAAAATGCAACACTTGCGGCATACTCTACGGGATTTGTACCCTCCGCATCGTTTTCATTAACAACTGGATCAATAGTTGTTACTGTAGGGAATGAAACCGCCTCATATGCATCAACATTAACAACAAATAGGTTTAGTGCAAGTATTTCACAATCTACGGGTGTTGCAAATGCTACTATTGTAAATGGTGTATATAGTATAGGACAATTAACAAATGATACTGGCAGTCTTACATTAAATGTAGCATATCAAGATGCAACAGGAGTTATTACTAATTTTCCAAAAATAGTTACATATTCAAAAGCAAAAAAAGCAGCGCCTGTTTTAGCTATAAACGTAACAAATAATAATCAAACGGTAAATGCCAAATCTACAGGAACCCAATTATCCGAATTTGCAACTGCTAGTATTGAGATTTTAGAAACTTACGATGGTGTAACCAATGCCAAATCTATTTATGGAACTCCTACAATAACCACATTATATGGTTATAGTAATTATTTTTATGATTCAGGTAGTCAAACTATAGCGCTTAGAACTTTAAGTACGGATTTTGAACAATTGAGTATTTCATTAGAAGTTTTGGATTCTGAAAATGTTATTAGAGCATTGGATGGAAACATATCATTAGCGAAAGCAAGAAATGCTGTTCCTAATGTTGAAGTATCATTGGTTCCAGTTGCACAAACCATTTTAGCAAATTCAAGAGGAAGTGGTTCAACAACACCACAACCCATAACAGTTACTGCAACAGAAGGTGGAACCAGTAGATTTACAAGTATAGGAACTTTATCTTTTACAAACGGATTAGCAGGAACTGCGACGGGTAATACTATAAATTTTAGTTCAAATGCATCCGCAATGTTGAGAGATAGTGGATCCGTTGTAATTCCAATAAATTATACCGATAGTGAAGGTATTAGTGGAACAAAAACAATTGTAGCAAGTGTTACAAGAGTTCGTTCGGCGGCACCACTTACTGCAATTTCCGTAACTCCACAAACGCAAACAGTAACATCATCTAGTTTAGGATATTCAACACCACAAAATGTAACTTTAACTTTACAAGAAGTTGGTGGTGTACCATACACATATGTTTCTACATTAGGTTCTACTATAAACACATTTAGTGCATCAGTAACCAATGCTACAATTAATACAGGTACAGGAGTAATAACTCCAAATACACCAAATACCGCTTTGGGTGTCAATGCTGCATCTTTAGTTACATATATAAATTCAGAAGGTACAATATTAACATCTTCGGTTAGTTATAGTGTTGGTGTTGCATTGGAAGGAAATGATGGTGGACAAGGACCAGGTGTAGTTTATAGAGGTGCATATGTAGCAGGAACTGAATATTTTCACACAGATATTAGAAGAGATATTGTGGTATATTCTGGTCAATACTACCTTGCAAACAATACTGCTAAAAGTGGATTAACAACATGGGGAACACCTCCAACCGATTGGACAGCATTTGGTGCAACATTTGATGCGGTGGCTACTAATGTATTATTAACTGCAGATGCTACTATAACCAGAGGTTTGGTTATGGGAACATTGGATGGATTTAGTGGATTTATTAGAAGTGCAAATGCTACATCTTTAACCGCTGGTAAGGGATATTATTTTAATTATGATGGTACATTTAGATTTGGAGATACAGGTTCATCGGTTGTATCTTGGGATGGAACAAATTTAACCGTTAGTGGAACTATAAAAGCACAAACTGGTTCTATTGGTGGAGTTACTATTGCAGGTAATTCATTATATACGGGAACCGGAACATATGGAAATACAAATACAGGATTCTTTTTAAGTTCTTCCGGTCATTTTTCATTAGAAGATAAATTAAGTTGGGATCCTGTAAACAATTATTTAAATATTAGTGGAACTATAACTGCAAATACTGGGTCGATTGGTGGTATTACAATGTCTAATGCTGCAATATATGCGGGAACCGGTCTTTGGAATGATAAAAATACTGGGTTTTTTGTAAGTAGAAGTGGTCATTTCTCACTTGAAGATAAATTAGTTTGGGATCCAATTAATGAGTATTTAAATATTAGTGGAACTATAAAAGCAAATACTGGATCCATTGGTGGAGTAACAATGTCCGCAAATAGTATTTACGCAGGTGTTGGTACTTACAATAATAAAAATACAGGATTCTTTTTAAGTTCTTCTGGTCATTTTTCATTAGAAGATAAATTAGTTTGGGACCCAACTACCGAATATTTAAATATTAGTGGAACACTACGCGCTAGTACGGGATCAATTGGTGGATGGACTATTGATTCAAGTTCTATATTTTCTGGAACAAAAAGAGATGAAACATATAACCAATTCAATAGTGCAAGTATGATTACTATTGGATCTAGTGGTTATATTTCGGCACCTGGATTTTATATAACAACTACGGGTGTAGGTGTATTTAGTGGTAGTTTGAGAGCCAATTCTGGACAAGTATTAACAACAACAAATTTATTATTATTTACAGCATCGGTTCATTCATTTACATCATCTATATCTCAAAGTTTAATAGATGCAAGTTCTTCAATAAGTACATCTATTCTAACATTAGATAATGCAATTTTCACAAATGCAAATGGATTAATTGATAAATTACCAACAGCAACTACAAGTGGATTATATACCGGTCAACAGTATTTGGGTTATTTCAAAGTAGGTTCTGGTTGGACTTCATTTTTAAGTTCATCTGGAGATTTTTATCTATCTGGATCCGGAACACAAGGTCTTGTTTGGAATTCAACTGCAAATACACTATCAATAGATGGTAGAGTTGTTGCAAGAACAGGTTTGATAGGTGGTTGGGGAATAGGTACATCTGAAATAACTAGTTCTAATACTAACGGAGGTAGTGATGGTGCATTTACTACTGCAGGTATGAGAATTGGTGGAACTGGATATATTTCAGCTCCAAACTTTTCTTTATCATCGGCGGGTGATGTTAAATTAAGTGGTAGTATAGCTGCAAATTCAGGGTTCATTGGTGGATGGGTAATTGCAGCAAGTTCAATATCTACTACCAATGCGGTTGGTGGTGCTGATGGGGTTGGAACTACAAGTGGTATAATTTTATCAAAAGATGGTTGGATATCATCAAAGAATTTTACATTATCTACTTTAGGTAATGTTTCTATGACAGGATCAATTATAGCTACTGCCGGTGCTATTGGTAGTTGGTTGATAGATTCCGATTCAATATATGTAGGAACAAAAAGAGCTAGTTCTTACAATCAATTCAATAGTGCAAGTATGATTACTATTGGATCTGCTGGTTACATAAGTGCTCCAGGATTTTTCATAACAACAACCGGACAAAGTAGTTTTAGTGGTAGTTTAAGAGCAAATGGTGGCCAATCAATAACAACAACAGGATTATTACAATTTACACAATCTGTAAATACATTTACCGCATCAGTAACACAAAGTTTAATAGATGCAAGTTCTTCTATAAGTCTATCAATACATCTTACGGATCAGGCCATTTATACAAATGCAAATGGATTAATTGATAAATTACCAACAACAAGTCAATCTGGATTATACACAGGTCAACAATATTTGGGATATTTTAAAGTTGGATCAGGATGGACTTCATTTTTAAGTTCATCGGGAGATTTTTATCTATCTGGATCTTCAACTCATGGTTTTGTTTGGAATGCTACTACCAACACATTATCGGTTGATGGTAGAATCGTTGCAAGAACGGGTTCAATTGGTGGTTGGGGTATTGGAACTAATGAAATTTCATCATCAAATACGGTTGGTGGTAGCGATGGAGCACACACTACATCTGGTATGAGAATAAGTGCGGTTGGGTGGATATCCGCTCCAAATTTCTATTTAGCAAGTAATGGAAACGTTAGAATTAGTGGTTCAATATATGGTGGTAATATAACAATAGGAACCGCCCCTAGTGTTTTCAAAGCAGACTTAAATGGTATATATTTGGGTGATGGAACATTTGCTTCCGCACCATTCAGAGTTACTCCAGGTGGAGCATTAACCGCTACAAATGCAACACTTAGCGGTGGTACTATTGGTGGTTGGAGTATAAATACAAACGATATATCAAGTCCAGGAGCATCAGGTGGTAGTGATGGTGCATTCACTAGCAATGGTATAGTATTAAATAAAAATGGTTGGATATCTTCTGAAAAATTCTTCATAAGTAGTAGTGGTGATGTTAGTTTTGCAGGTAAATTGGCATATGGTGTTAGGGGTTCTGGTGTAAATATAATGCCTTTGGTTTGGAAATATGATCCAAGAGATGGTGCGGGATTAGCTGCAACTAGTTATGAAAATTTAACCCTAAACGGTGCTACTACCGAAAATGCTATAAATTATGGAACTGATCCTTTTGGAAAACAATCTTTATTATGGGAATGTTACCCAGCTGGTAATAATGCAGATGATGGTGGTTGGAATTCGGTTGTAACTGAAATTGACCATAATAAAACATATAAGTTTATTACTTATCTGAAAATAAATAATAACTCAAGTGGAAATGCTTATTTTGGATTTCTTTCAGTAAGTACAACAGGTGCATTGGTTAGTTCTTCTTTTTTAAATAATACAGTATCCGACAATACTTACTTTTTTGTTTCACAAAACCCATCGGGTACAAATGCAATACCATTTACAAATAGATGGTATTTGATGGTTGGGTATGTTCATGGTAAGGATTATAATGGAACAACAAATATTGGTGGTGTTTATGATGTAGAAAGTGGAAGAAAAGTTTTTGAATGTTATGATTTTAAATGGAAAACCGATGGAGTAAATCCAATTGCAAAAGCATTACATAGGTGCTATCACTACTATAATACAACAGGAAATGGAACAACACTTTATCAGCAGATGTTTGGTCCTGCCGTTTATGAAGTAGATGGTAGTGAGCCGGATTTGAATAAGTTATTAGATAGAGCACAAAATATATCGGATGGATATGGTTCTGGTTCTTTCCTTAATGGTAAAGTTTTTTACGCACCAACTATATCAGGTTCTCAAGGTGATTTTACAGGAAGAGTTACAGCTACTTCTGGATTAATAGGTGGTTGGTTAATTGATAGTAATAGATTGTATTCATCCGGTTCAGGTTCAAATAATATAATAAAAATGAAACTTGAACCAAACTTTGCGGCACCACAATTTACACTAGCGGATAATGATGGTAATCCTGCAGTAATTATAAAAACAGGAGATTTGGTTGATCCACAATATGGTGCTGCATCCATATCTATAACATGGAATGCAGATAAAGCTGGTTTTTCTGGATATGAGGCAAATGGTGCAAGTACTTCTACAAAATATAATAATTATTCATCGTTTACAGTAGCTGCAAACCAATCTGGATTATATGTTGGAACAATAAGTACAACTGGCATAAGTGGGTTGATTTCTAGTATGGATCCAGATTTTGCCGGATATTTATATGCCGGAGTTGGTTATCAAATAGCAATTGATTCAAACTTTAATAATGTAATAGCTCAAGGAATTGTTTCTTCTTTTAGTAGAACTACGGCGGGTGCACTTGATTTACCTGCAGGTAGTGTTGATGTTGAAGTAACATTGGTAGCATCTGCTACTTATTATTTTCGTTCATATTGGGGAAGAACCGTAGGTGGATTGAATCTTGAAATGACATGGGCAAGTGTAAATCATAATTTTCCAAATTTTTCATTAGATAAATCCGTTGCATATACACAACTTACTGATTATGGGTTTCAACTTATCAGAAGTGCAAATAGATATGTAACTATGCAGAGGGTGGGTAGTACTAACGTTATGGTACAAGTTGGTGGTGAAATAACTGCCACTTCAAACATAACAGCGTATTCATCCGATAAAAGACTTAAAACAAATATAAACATATTACAAAATCCATTAGAAAAATTAAATAAATTGAGTGGATTTACTTATAATTGGAATGATAAAGCAAATGAATTGGCCGGTTATGATACAGATGAATCAATTGTGGGTATGTTTGCACAAGATGTACAAGAAGTATTACCTGAAGCTGTGAAAATTGCACCCTTTGATAACGATGGTGAAGGTAATTCAAAATCAGGTGAAAACTATTTGACAATACAATACGAAAAAGTAGTTCCATTATTGGTTGAAGCAATTAAAGAACTTAAAAACGAAATTGAAGAATTAAAAAAGAATAAGTAATGCCAATAAATAGTTCCGGACCTATTGCACTAGGAAGTGGTTCAGTAGGACAATCAATAAATTTAGAATTAGGAAAAGCAATAGATGCTACTATTAGTATGAATGATAATGATGTTAGAATATTAGCCGGTAAGGTTGGTATAAATCCAATATCCTTTTCTGATTTTTATGGTAAGCCTGTTACACCATCTATTACACCAAGTAGAACCGTAACACCTACAGTAACTATGACACCATCGGTTACAACTACCCCAGCCGTCACACCTAGTGTAACTATAACACCTACAGTAACTTTGACACCATCGGTTACACCACCAATAGTCTACGAATATCTTATAACATATTGTAATGGTACAAATTCTTCTATATCATCCGGTGTACAACTTAATTTGTATATAACATATGATTATGGTGGATGCTTTACACCATACCAAGAAACAATTGGATCAGGATATTTCCCAACAATTCCTGCTGGGTATCCTATAACACAAGTAAATTGTAGTGATACCGTTTGTGGCGGAGGAGGTGGCGGACCTATAGAATAAAATTTGGCAAAATTTAAAAATTTTTGTATGTTTGGATAAAAAAGACAGCACTGTTAGCACTATAATACAGAATTAGAAAAGATAAGAAAAGAAAATAAAAAAACAAAACAAAAAAGATATTTATACATATCAATAATATAGCATGGATATAATAAACGAAGTAGATAAACCAGAAGTGACTAAAACAGTTGTTGTTTATTCTGGTAGATTTCAACCATTTCACAAAGGACATTATGCATCTTATCAAAAATTAGTTTCAAAATTTGGAGCTGATAATGTTTTTATAGGAACATCTAATGATACATCAGGACCAAAGTCACCTTTTAATTTCAAAGAAAAAAAGAAGATAG
>JACCDW010154378.1_pt1 | contig 42866 bp, 45 predicted proteins | sample 7449781 | NCBI WGS metagenome assembly JACCDW01 (sample SAMN15323449, study PRJNA562643) | freshwater metagenome | isolation source: river surface water | place: USA:Blue River Watershed | collected 2017-08-18 | reverse complement strand
CGCGAAAAGGTTATGCTAATGCGCTGCTATGCGCCAAATGTAAGAATATTGCTTTATGTGAATGCGGTGGAAGATTATTGATGAGCAGCATGACTGCTGATCCAATTTGCTCTCTCTGTTCAACTGAAGATAAGAATTGGAAGTGCAAATGGTGTTCAGGCACCAATAGGTATGCAGCAGCACGGGGGATAGATAGATTTCGTGAAGAAATTGGAAGAGCTTTTCCAAATTTGGCAATTCAACTATCAAATTCTCCAAATATCCTGGAAGAAGTTTCGCCCAATACTAAGATAGTTATAGCTACTCCTGGAGCAATTCCTGTGGCGATGGATGGCTATTCATCAATTGTTATTCTGGAAGGTCAAAGATTTCTTGCGAGCGGATCGTCCACTTACGAAGAGATGGTGTACGAATCATTTTTTGATTCTGCGGCAAGGGTAAAAAAGAACGGAAACATTCTTGTGGTTTTGGATTCTTCCCATCCATTGATTTCATCAATCACCCGTTGGAATCCGAGCGTCCTAGTTAAGAAAATCCTGCGTGAAAACAATGATGCATTGCTCCCTCCGTACGCTTCCTCGGCTCTTCTAAGAGTTCCGATAACTGATGCCGCAATGCTGAGAAATGGAATATTGAAAAGCATTAAGGATGGTCGGTTGCCTATTTCTTCGAAGGTTTATCTCACAGAGAATGAATCCAAAAATGAGTCCAGATTGCTCATCAATGTACCCAGAGAAAATAGAGAAGATTTGGCGAATTTCGTCCTGGAACTTAGTCGTAAAAGAGCAATATCTAAGAAGAGTTTTATCAGCGTAGCTTTAGATCCTTACGTTCTTTTGGGTTAGTCCCATTGGTAGACTTCCACCATGTCTTTACAGCAAATCCGTTTATTTGGTGACCCAGTCTTGGTTTCGCCTGCTTCTCCTGTTGTTGATTTTGATAAAGAGCTCCGCAAACTTGTTGAGGATCTGACTGACACGATGATTGCCGCTCCGGGAGCGGGATTAGCAGCGCCTCAAATAGGAGTTCCTCTTCGAGTATTTGTCTGGGATGTTGATGAAGAATTAGGACATCTAATTAATCCATCCTTGAATTTAAGTGATGAAGAGCAAGAAGGAGAAGAAGGTTGCCTATCGTTTCCTTCTCTTTCCTATCCAACGAAACGAGCGATGCGTGTTGTAGCTAAGGGTTGGAATATGCATGGGGAGCCGATAACGGTGGAAGGTTCAGAACTATTAGCTCGTGCGATTCAACACGAAACTGATCATCTAGATGGAATAGTTTTCATTGATCGGTTAGACGAGCAAACACGCAAAATAGCAATGAAGGACATCAGAGAATCTGATTGGTTCTCCGAATCTTTAGCTAAAGGAAATGCTCCAAAAGTAAAAATTTCCCCACATAAAACATTCGGAAAAGGTTTATAGTGCGCGTTGTTGTGGCTGCTACAGCAGAGGTAGCAATCCCAACTCTCGAATGGCTCAAAGAATCTGAACACGATTTGATTCGAGTTATAACAACTCCAGACTCGAGAGTCGGTAGAGGAAAAATTCTTGCCCAATCGCCTATAGCCCAATGGGCTGATAAGAATCGCATTCCTATTGAAAAGCCTATCACTTCAGTTGAAATCGCTACGGCTTTCGAGAATGCAGATGTAGTTATTGCTATTGCTTATGGGAAAATTTTAAGCGCCGAAGTTCTTTCAATCCCCACATATGGATGCCTTAATCTTCATTTCTCCTTGTTACCGGCCTATCGTGGAGCGGCTCCTGTACAAAGGGCTTTGCTCAATGGTGAAAGCGTTACGGGTATTTCTATTTTCAGAATTGATGAAAATTTAGATACGGGACCTATATACATCCAGAAGAAGTACGAGATTAATGCAAACGCAAATAGTGCAGAGGTTCTTAGAGATCTTTCATATCTAGGTGCAGAGTCGTTTTTCCAAGTTTTAAACGATATTGAAAATGGACTTCAACCCAAAGAGCAGGAAACTACTGGAATTAGTTTGGCACCGAAAATATCCAAAGAGGAAGCGCGAATCAGTTGGGATAAATCATCCGGTTCGCTAGCAAATTTAGTGAGAGCTTTTACTCCTAATCCTGGGGCATGGACTACTCATAAAGGTTCGGTGATAAAGATTGTTGAAATTGGTTCAGGTTCAATTCAAGAAAAATTGGCGCCAGGGTTTATACATGTAATAGACAAGAAGATTTTTGTCGGCACTGCAGATGAGCCGGTTGAAATTTCTAGATTGGTTCCTGCCGGAAAAAAAGAGATGCTATCGGCAGATTGGTTAAATGGAGCTCGTATTGCTCCAGGAGAATTCTTTGAGTAATCCACCAGGTAAGAAATTCAGCGCACCTCGTCCAGATGCAACTCGTTTGCTGGCTTATGACGTACTGCATGAAGTTAATCGCAACGGTGGCTATTCGAATTTATTGTTGCCGAAAGCTCTTGCACAAGCATCGTTAGAAGATCGCGATAAGGGATTCGCCACAGAGTTGGTTTACGGAACTCTTCGTATGCAGGGAAGACATGATTGGATACTTTCGCAAGCTAGTGATAGACCTTGGAATGAAGTTGACCCCGCGCTAGTAGATGTTGCTCGCTTAGGAGCGCACCAGTTATTTGAAATGCGAGTACCCACGCACGCAGCTGTGTCTGCAACAGTCGAGCTTGGTCGAAAGGTATTGGGAGAATCTAAGGCTTCATTCTTAAATGCAATTCTACGCAAAATTAGTCAAAAATCTCTGGATGATTACGTATCAGAAATCTCGAGCATCAAAGATGATTTCGAAAGATTGGAAATACTTCACTCTCATCCTCAATGGATTATTAGTGCTTATATGGATCAACTGGGTAATCTTGAAGAAGTTGAACAACTATTAATCGCTAATAATATTGCACCCCGTCCAACATTGGTTTCTTGGCCTGGGTTAAGTTCACAGCAAGATTTGTTAGATATTGGCGCGACAGCGACTCATTTCTCACCTTACGGAGCAGTATTCGATGGTTCACCAGCGTCGTTAGACCTGATTATTTCAAGAAAAGCGGGTGTTCAGGATGAAGGCTCTCAACTCGTTGCAGATGTGTTTTCTAAAATATCCCAAGATCAACAATCTTGGTTGGACCTGTGTGCAGGTCCTGGTGGAAAAGCCGCTCTTTTATCAGCACTAGCTAAGAGAGATTCAATTGATTTTGCTGCAAATGAAATCTCAGAGGTTAGAGCAAAATTAGTTAGTCAAGTGGTTCAAGGTGATGCGGTGACAACCGTTGATGCCCGGGAGATTGATTCACTCGGTAAAACTTTTGGGGCCATTCTGGCGGATGTGCCATGTACAGGTTTGGGAGCGTTGCGTCGTCGTCCAGAAGTTAGATGGCGTAGAACGGTGGCTGATTTGAAAGCACTGGTAATTTTGCAATCAGAGATAATTGATGCGGCCGTGAAAGTTTTGGCTCCTGGTGGAATTTTTGGTTATGCAACGTGCAGTCCTCATCTTTCTGAAACACGCATTGCAGTATCAGAAACACTCCGACGTCATCCCGACCTTGAAGTTGTTGATGTTTCGCCATATTTGCATCAAGAACTGCGTTCCACAGGCGTAGATAGAGGGAGCATGACTTTGTGGACACACCGACACGGCACGGACGCTATGTTTCTAAGCGTTATGCGTAAGAAGAAATAGTATTCGTCCATGAAAAGCTCTGTCAGGATTCATCCGAGTATTTTAAATGCCGATCATTCTAAGATACTTTCTGAAATTGATCGCGTAGCTAAGGTTTCTGATTTTCTTCATTTAGATATTTTGGATGGAAAATTCGCACCAAATACATCCTTTTCTTGGGCTGAAGCTCAAAATATTATTTCGGGTTCATCTATACCCGTCGATGCCCATTTGATGGTTATAGATAGTGACGTTCAAGGACCACGCTACGCGGAAGCTGGATGCACAAGCGTTACGGTGCATGTTGAATCAACTGCAGATATTAGGAAAACTATAAAAAATATCAAATCCAATGGGGCGAGAGCGAGCTTGGCTTTGAAGCCAGCGAGTCAGATTGAAACGTATATAGATCATTTGGATGAAGTGGATATGTTTCTAATCATGACTGTTGAGCCAGGATTCGGTGGACAATCTTTCATGCCGGAAATGATGGAGAAAGTTTCTAAAACTCGAGATTTGATTGGCGAAAGACCGATTTGGTTGCAGGTAGATGGGGGCATTTCAAAGGAAACTATTGAAATTGCTCGAGCAGCTGGCGCTGACACCTTTGTTGCTGGAAGCGCTGTTTATAAGTCAGATAATCCTGCTGCAATGATCAATACTTTGCGCGCCCTTGCCGAGCACGTACAACCAAATTAGCAGATATGAAAAGGTATCCATCTAGTAAACTAGAGGTATGAAATCCTTTGAATCTTTGTGGAGTGAATTAGAGAACATCGCTTTAACTCGACCTGAAGGTTCTGGAACAATAAAGGCGTTAGACGCCGGTCTTCATAGCATTGGAAAGAAGATTATTGAAGAAGCAGGCGAAGTATGGATGGCCGCCGAACATGAAGACAATGAAGCTTTGGCTATTGAAATTAGTCAATTGATTTATCATCTTCAAACTTTGATGTTAGCCCGAGGATTAACCCTTCAAGACATATACAAGAATCTTTAGGAGAGAAAATGTTACGTATCGCAATCCCTAATAAGGGTTCTCTAGCTGAGGATTCAATTGCCGTGTTAAAAGAAGCTGGTTACAAACAACGCACGGATAGTCGAGATTTGGTGCTTGTCGATATTGAAAATCAAGTGGAGTTTTATTATCTACGTCCCCGAGATATAGCCTTATATGTTGGATCGGGAGAGTTGGAAGCTGGGATTACAGGACGCGATCTACTTATCGATTCAGAAGCAGAAGCAGTTGAAATTTTATCTCTAGGCTACGGTGGTTCTACTTTCCGTTTTGCAGCACCTTCAGGTGAAAATTGGAAAATTAGTGATATTGAAGGAAAAAGAGTTGCGAGTGCGTATCCAGGATTGGTTAATGCGCATTTGAATTCACTTGGCATTAAATCAACCGTTGTACGTCTTGATGGCGCCGTTGAAAGCAGTGTTCGTTTAGGCGTTGCCGATCTTATTGCCGATGTAGTCAGCACCGGAAACACTTTACGTCAAGCAGGGCTAGAGATTTTCGCAGAACCAATTCTGGTAAGTGAAGCTATTCTTATCACGCGAGATTCAGAGAAGAACAACCCTGCTCTTCAAATATTATTGCGACGTTTACAAGGAGTGATCACAGCTCGTTTGTATGTTCTGCTTGATTACGATGTCCCACGAGATAAAGCTGAAGCGGCATGTGCGATAACTCCAGGTTTAGAGTCTCCTACTATTTCACCTCTTCAGAATGAAAAATGGGTGGCAGTAAGAGCCATGGTTTTAAGAAAAGAAACTAATCGCGTAATGGATGAGTTATGGGATTTAGGAGCGCGCGGCATTCTTGTTACCGATATTCACGCTTGTAGGCTTTAACACTTAGTTCTTGGAACTTAAATATTTTCTTGAATCACTAAGTTAAGGCCAGAATTAAGAGCGGACGACTTAGTTGCGCTTCGTAATGATTCTGATATAGCCCCTGAAACAAAGAATTCGATGGTGGTTGACGGGGATGAGGCGCTTCGGTGGATTCTTTCAATATTGCCGCCCGTTTCTGCGATGCTCAAGGCAAGGTTCGCAATCGCTCCAGGGGTTAATTTCTGGGCTGAAGCACTGATGTGTACAAGATTGTTTTTCTGGGCAAAAGATTCGATAGTTTCAGAAGCGAAGGAAACTGCAATATCTACATTGAGTTTTTCAGCACATTGGTTTAGATCTTCTTCAACTGCTTGTGCATGCGCTGAATCAAGTTCTATCAGAACAGTAAGTATTAATCGGGAACGGTTAATAACCTGCTCAATGTCTAAAACGCTAATTGAAAATGGTTCGAGGGCGCAAAAGAGAGCGCTGAAGATGCCGGGGGAGTCAACTCCAGATAAGAGGATTAACCCTGTAAAGCGTTCGTCGTTCTCAGATTTCTTATCCATGGAGATAGATTATCGCCAATTACATATGCGAAATCACTCTTGAGAGTGCCTGAAAGAGCTATCTAGGCACTATCTTTTTGCTCTATGACCTCGCAATCAGTTCTGACTCTAGATGGAGTTAGTGTTATTCGAGACGGCAAACAGATACTCGGCCCTATTTCATTTCGTATAGCTACAGGAGAACGGTGGGTTGTTCTCGGTCCTAATGGAGCTGGTAAATCAACTCTGCTAGGAGTTCTAGCGGCTCGAATCTTTCCGAGCAAAGGAAGCGCTTTTCTTTTAGATCAGCAAGTAGGTCGCGTAGATTTATCAGAGTTACGAACACGTATTGGATTGGCGTCGCCATCACTTGAAGCGATGGTTGAAACACATGAATTGGTACGAGACGTTGTTCTCACGGCTGCATACGCAATTATTGGACGTTGGAATGAAACATATGATTTGTGGGATGAATCAAGAGCGGTTGCGCTATTAACAACTTTCGGCGTGCGAGAACTAGGGGATCGACGTTATTCAACTTTAAGTTCAGGCGAAAAAAAGCGAGTCCTAATTGCACGCGCTCTGATGGCAGATCCAGAATTACTCTTACTTGACGAACCTGCGGCCGGTTTAGATGTTGGCGGGCGTGAAGATTTGCTTCACCGTTTCGCTCAATTTTCTAATGATCCGAGCGCACCAGCCAGTGTTTTAGTTACGCATCACATTGAAGAAATTCCGATAGGCACAACCCACGCTATTTTGCTCAAAGAAGGGAAAATAGCGGTGAGCGGACCCGTTGAATCTGTAATCACAACCGAACACGTTAGCGCGGTATTCGGATTACCGATACAAGTCACGCATGAGAGCTCACGATTCTTTGCCCGCGCTTAATCAGTATCTAGATCCCCGTTGGAGAGATGTTCTACCTTCTTCAGTGGATTTACTTGAAAAGCTCGAAAATAAAATTGATTTTTCCGCGTGCGTGCCTGGCAAAGAGGTGATATTCAAAGCTTTTGATTGCGATCCCAAAAAAGTTTCCGTAGTTATATTTGGACAGGACCCATATCCGAATGAAGAGCATGCCATGGGTTTGGCTTTTAGCGTCAGAAAAGATGTGAAAAGAGTCCCAGCGTCTTTAAGAAATATCTACATAGAGATGCTTAGCGATATTGGATCCGCCCCAATAAATGGAGATTTAAGTTTTTTAAGTGATCAAGGAGTGATGTTATTAAATCGTGGTTTAACTTTAGATTTGAAGAGCAAAAAAGTTGAACCGTTGTGGTATCAATTCACAGAAGAAGTTGCACAAGTGTTGGGTAAATTAGGCGCAGTAGGAATTTTTTGGGGAAATCAGGCACAAGAGTTGGCAAAGTATTTTCCTGAGAAGAAGAGAATAATTAGTGTTCATCCAAGTCCGCTATCGGCATACAAGGGATTTTTTGGAAGTAAACCTTTTTCAGCAGTTAATGAAATTCTCTCATCCGAGAATAAAAGAATGATTAATTGGACAAAACAATAGCGCGGAGCTTCTCAGCCCCGCGCTATTGTTTTTAGTCTATTTATCCAATCCAGGAATTAATTGGAGAGGACAAGAAGTAGATCATGAAGAGTCCGCTTACAAGGAATAGAAGTGGGTGTACTTCTTTACTACGTCCTTGGACTACTCGGATGATTACGTGCGATACAAAACCCGCACCAATACCAACAGAGATGTTGTAGGTAAATGGCATCAAGATGATTGTAAGGAACGCTGGAAGACCAATACCCATGTCTTCCCATTCAATGTTCTTTACCTGTGACATCATCAAGAAACCTACGATGATCAAGGCAGGAGTTGCTGCTTCGTAAGGAATGATTGCAACTAATGGCGCTAGGAATGTTGTTAGCAAGAAGAGAATTCCTGTAACGATGGATGCTAAGCCTGTACGAGCGCCTTCTCCGACACCTGTAGCCGATTCGATGTAGCTTGTATTTGATGAAATACCAGCTGCTCCACCTGTTGCTGCTGCAATTGAGTCAACGATAAGAATCTTATTCGCACCCTCAACGTTGCCCTTTGAATCAGTTAATCCTGCTTGGTTACCAATTGCGGTCATCGTTCCCATTGTGTCGAAGAAGTCAGCTAGCAAGAGAGTAAAGACAAGAAGAAGAGCGGCTAAGAAGCCGGTTTTTGGGTTAGAAAAGGCTCCGAAAATATCTTCGAAACCAAGACCTAGTGTGTCAAAGCGTGGAGTATCAGTGAAGTTAAGTGAACCATCAGCACCCTTTGGAAGCGTTGGTGTATTCAAGCCCCAACCACGTGAGTTTGATTCAGTTGGGCTAATGAAACTGTTTCCAACCTTGAACTGACTTTCAACAATAACTGCAAGGATTGTTGAAGTAATAATTCCGATGAGGATCGATCCTTTGATCTTCTTCACCATGAGAATGATTGTGAGTAATAAACCAACTGTGAAAACAACTATTGGCCATCCAACTAGTTGGCCGCCATCTCCGAGTTCTAATGGAACAGCTGATGGCTTTGAGTTAGTGCTTCCCCAGACGATATTTGGAGTACGGCGAACGAAGCCGCTATCTACAAGTCCGATGAGTGCGATAAATAGACCAATACCAACTGAGATTGCAACCTTAAGAGCTGTAGGAATAGCCTTGAAAACTGCAATTCGGAATCCGGTAAGAACCAAGATCAGAATCACAATACCTTCAAGCACCACCAGTCCCATTGCTTGTGCCCATGTTGCATTCTTTGCAATTGAAACTGCAACGAAAGTATTTAGACCAAGTCCTGTTGCTATTGCGAGCGGGAAGTTTGCGACCGCTCCCATAAGCATTGTTAGTAATCCAGCGATTAGTGCGGTACCTGCAGCAACAATAATGATGGCGTTAGTTCTATCGCCTCCACCAATGAATGCTCCGGTGCTATCTGTTGTTGCCAGAATTAGTGGATTCAGTGCCACGATGTAAGCCATCGTGAAGAAAGTAACCACACCGCCGCGAATTTCTCGGCCGAGGGTTGAACCACGTTGAGTTATTTTGAAGTATTTATCGAGCATGACGAACCTTCCTGATTTTGTTATCGGGGGTGTTTGCGACCCCGTGTGAAATAACGGCGCACAGACCGGAGGAAGATGAGGAAATCGTATCTAGGAGGTGCTTGTGATTCGTGAAACGACACCTAAGGAAATAGCGATTGATTGGCCGATAAAGAGTGCAAAAAGAGCTGTTCCTAGCCCAACGGTGCCTCCAAGGACGCTTCCGAGTATCAGTACTGTGCCTTCAATGCCTAGACGAACACGACCAACGCGAACGCCGCTTCTATTATGAATCGCTGTCATTAAGCCATCACGTGGACCGGGACCAAGTGCGCATGTGATGTAAAGCGCTGAGCCAATTCCCACTAAAGCTATTCCAAGAAAATCCATCAAGATTCCAGTTAAATAATTATTCGCAAGAGGAAAGGTGTTCACGCCTAATTGAATTGCACTTGCGATTATTACGATATTCGCAATCGTTCCAAAACCTGGTTTTTCACGAAGCGGGATCCATAGCAATAGAACTAAAGTGCTGATAGCAAAAGTGGATACACCAATTGAAATATCTAATTTATTGGCAACTCCTTGAGCGAGCACCGTCCATGGAGCATTTCCCGTATTGCTTTGAACCAGTAATGAATCGCCTAGACCAAAGATGAATAATCCGAAAAATAGTATTCCTGTTCGAGGAATCGATAAATCCCAACGATGTTTAGCAGCCCACGAAGTTTGGGGGATAGTTCGATGAGGACGAAGAAAATCTGAAAAAAAGTTGCGGGATGCTTCTGAACTCATCTACGCAGTCTACGCGATACAATTTCTGCGTGAGGGACATATTGTGATAATTGGACTAGGAACAGTAATTAATGTCCTGGCAATCATTGCTGGTTCCGTCGTAGGAGTTCTTGCAGGTTCTCGCTTAAATGTTAAAACACGAGAATTGATCACCGATGTACTCGGTTTGATAACTATTTTGGCCGCAGCTAGCGCTGTGATTCCCATGTTCACGGACCAATATTCGCAATCTCTACCGAAAGGTTGGACTCTTCTTAGCATCTTGGGCTCATTGCTCATAGGCGGAATAATTGGTTCAGCTCTCAAGATAGAAACACGTCTTGAGAAAGTAGGAGAGAATCTTCGTCGAAAGTTCGGAGCCACTCAAGAAGGAACTTTCGTTGAGGGATTTGTCTCTTCTTCACTGCTCTTCGTAATCGGCCCATTAGCTATCTTGGGAAGTATTAGCGATGGCATGGGTACCGGCATTGATCAATTATCTTTAAAGTCGATTCTCGACTTTTTTGCTGCCATAGCCTTTGCAGCTTCTTTGGGTTGGGGAGTGGCAGCATCATCAATTCCGGTGGGAATTTATCAAGGTGTTTGGACAGTTATAGGTTTTGCACTCGGCAGCATCTTGGCTCAATACCAAATTGATGCCATGACCATCGTTGGCGGCTTAATGCTTCTATCTATTGGTTTGCGGTTGTTGCGCATCAAGGAAGTAGCTGTTGGAAACCTTCTTCCAGCTCTAGCGATTGCGCCACTCTTTGTTTATATGCTCAATAGTTTTTTATTTTAAAATGAGCTTGCATCAATAACAAATCTATATTTCACATCACTAGCAACGGTGCGGTCGTAAGCGGTGTTGGCGTAATCCGCTTTGATAACCTCAACATCACTAACTATGTTTTTATCCCCACAAAAATTCAACATTTCTTGCAGCTCTGAAACGCCACCAATCATTGACCCTGTCATAGAGCGACGTCCCTCTAGCATCACACCGGCATGCACAGCGTAAGGTTTTCCAGGGAGTCCAATGATTACCAAAGTGCCATCAAGTTTTAAGGTTTGTAGGTATTCATTTATATCTAATTCCGCACTGACTGTATTGAGAATAATGTCAAAAGTTTTCTTCAATGAGGACAGAGCGCCTTCATCCTTGGTACAGACAAAATGATGTGCTCCCATTTTTAGAGCATCTGATTTTTTCTCGGCAGAATGCGAAAGAACAGTAACTTCTGCCCCCATTGCAACTGCGAATTTAACACCCATGTGGCCTAACCCACCGAGTCCCATCACTGCAACTTTAGTTTTTGGTCCGACATTAAAGTGTTTAATGGGCGAGTACAGAGTAATTCCAGCGCATAGAAGCGGAGCCACTCCTTCTAAGGCTAAATTCTTTGGAATGTGAACTGCGTAATCTTCATTTATTACAAAATTGTTTGAATATCCACCGCGGGTTTGTTCGCCACTTTTTCTTTCAAGACTGTTATATGTGCCAGTCATTCCTTCTAAGCAATATTGTTGCAAACCTTGTAAGCAGTTTTCGCAATTACGGCATGAATCTACGAATACTCCAACTCCAATGAGATCTCCATTTTTGAATTTGGTTACAGATGCGCCGACTGAAGTAACCACGCCGGCAATTTCATGGCCTGGGACCAATGGATAGTAAACCGAACCCCATTCGCCTCGAGCAGTATGAATATCTGAGTGGCATATGCCAGTAAATTTCACATCTAGCGCAACATCATGGGCGCCGAGTTCGCGACGATCGAATTCAAAGGTTTTTAAAGGTGATGTTGCGCTCTCTACTGCTAGTCCGCGTGATTTCATGAATTTCCTTCTTTAGGTAAATGGGAGTGGATCGGTTGAAACGTGTGCAGCTTTAGATGAACGCGCTGTTACTTCTCTCATGTGATGACGTCTGCAAAGTACTTCGTATGCAATTTCTTGGCCGGGTGCTACATCGCCGACCACAACTTGTTCACCTTGTGTGACCATGGTTCCGTCAACTGTTCGTGCATTGTGTGTTGCACGAGCGCCACACCAGCAAAGGGCTTCTACTTGCAAAGTGTTGACTCGATCAGCTAACTCGACGAGCCGCGCTGAGCCGGGAAAGAGTTTTGTTCTAAAATCGGAGAGAATTCCAAAAGCGTAAACGTCTATACCTAAACCATCGACAATCTTGGCTAATTGTTCGATCTGCTGCGGGACATAAAATTGTGCTTCATCACAAATTATGTAATCAATTCGATTACCTTGGGACAATTTATCAACGACGTATTTGTGCAAATCAAGTTCAGGTGAAACTTCGATGGCAGGACTTTGTAAACCTAGGCGAGATGAGATCACACCGGATCCAGCGCGATCTTGTGATGTGAATATCAACCCTGTTCGTCCGCGACTCTGATGGTTATGGGCGGTTTGCAGGGCTAGCGTCGATTTTCCGCTATCCATTGTTCCGCAGTAGTAAATGAGTTCGGCCACGGGGTTATCTTGCCATTGTCGAGGAATTTATGCAGGTTTGAAACAGCACTTAAACTAGAGATTGATACCTTGATCGCGTAGGGCTTGTGTAAGCCTTGGAATCAACGCAAGAGAAATATCTACGGAAATGTGTGATGCATCTCGATATGCAACTACTCCATCTTTTACTGCAGGGCAAACGTTAGAGCAGAGCCAAGGATTAGGATCAATAACTTTAAATCCTGGTATTGATAAATTCTTGCTTCGCTCTGAGGTATTACATTCTGAAATTGAATAGTTAGATAAACATGCTGGTATGTCGCGGGTAGGGTGCGGAGTGTCGGTTATATAGATCAAATGTGGTGATGAATTTTTAACTTGGTTCAGTAGTTTTCTTTGTCCTTCATTCCACCATTGGGTGCGATCTTTGAATTGTGGGGGTTGAGCGAAATATTGGAAGCTGCTCATGACTAACACATCTGGTTTTATACCTTGAATTCGTTTTATCGTATTTTCTCGCCATTGGACACAGCGCGACATTTTGAACCCACCCTGATCCCTGCGGACCGTTTCTACTGAAGGACAAGCTGATTTGGTGAGGGATATTAATTTATATCCCGACCTGTTCGCGATTTCGATAAGTGCAGGAAACCATTGAGCCGCATGAGAATCACCATAGAGAACCATGGTCTTATTTGAATCAAGTTTTCCGTATTCACATTTACCTGATTGCGTTTGTGCGTAGTTTGCGTGACATCCATCGTCGTAAATTTGTGGACGCGCTTTGATCTGCGCTAAGGACACAGCCCCCTTGATTCCTGAAATATCAATCTTGTCGCTATTAGTAAACATAATCACTGCGCCCATGAATACAGATATTGCCGTAACGTAGGCAGCTTTTTTGTACACTAAATTTGGGAGAATTTTTTTGCTTCGATATGGTTCTTCAATAAATCTATGAGTTAAATCCGCTAACAAAATAGTTGCAGCTATTGCCAATAATCGCTCATAAACCTCTAAAGGCCTTGCAAAGTATGTGCTCGGAAGAACCAATAATGGCCAATGCCATAAGTAAAGAGGATAAGAAATCTCTCCAAGCCATTGAGAGATACGGCTATTGGCTAGGTCGTTTAGAAATGGTGGCCATGAATTAATGGTTGCAATAAGCAAAACAGTGCCAATTACTGGCAACGCTGCGTTGAGTCCTGGAAAGGGTGTGCTTTCATTGAATATAAATGCACTGATTGCCAATAAGACAAAACCGATCAGCCCAATGAATTTTCTAGTTTTAAATGGCGGAATAAGAACTAGTAAAGCACCGAAACCGAGTTCCCAAGCTCTTGTTGGTAAGGAGTAAAAAGCCCAAATGGGCGAATTTTCTGTTTGGTAGATTGAAAAAAGGAAAGAAGCTAATGTAATAATTGCGACTAGGTATGTAAGGACCATTCTGTTTTTCAAATGCTTTGCCAGGGTGAAAAAAAGCAGGATCAACAGAGGCCAGATTAAATAAAACTGCTCTTCGACAGCTAAAGACCAATAGTGAATTACAGGTGATGGAGTGGCGTCCAAATTTTGATAATCAGCCTGCCACCATGCAAAGAGATAGTTTGAAACATACAAACTTGCAGCTATAACATCTCGTCCCAGTGAAGTTCGCATAGTGGCCGGAATCAACATCCAGGAAACCACTGCAGTTATTGCTAGGACGAAAAAAGAAGTTGGAAGCAATCTTTTGAAACGTCTGGAGTAAAACTCTTTGAAATTGATGGTGCCACTGCGATCTATTTCCCGGAGTAAAAGGCCGGTTATGAGGAAACCGCTTATTACGTAGAAAATATCTACGCCTATAAAACCACCGCTTACCCATTTCGCATGAAAAAGAGTTACTAGTATCGCAGCTAGGGCTCTTAGCCCCTGTATCTGTGTGATTTTTACTGTTGAATTATTCTGCATTAAATCATTTTCAAAGATCGTATATTCATCTCAGGAAATTCAGTCAATATTTTTTCTCTGCCTTTTAACGATTCTATCTCCAAGAGAAAAACTAGTTTAGAAACTGTTGCTCCTGTTTTTTCAACTAGTTTTATTGCTGCACTAGCAGTGCCTCCGGTAGCGAGAACATCATCTACTATCAAAACTTTCCTATCGGGAGCGCATGAATCTTTATGTATCTCTAGAGTATCGGAGCCATATTCGAGCCCATAGTTTTCTTGGTATGTATCAGAAGGTAATTTTCCCATTTTTCTAATTGGAATGAATCCTATGTTGATGTGATTAGATAGAGCCGAAGCAAAGATAAATCCTCTTGCTTCCATTCCGGCCACATAATCAAGACCAAATTCACCTCTGGACATCTCTTCGATGATTGTTTTAAACGCTTTTGAATTTCCTAGAAGCGGTGTTATGTCGTGAAAAAGTATTCCGGGTAGCGGAAAATCTGGGATCTGCCTGATGAGGGATAGGGCATCGTCTAGTTTCACGATGCTGATAGTTTCATATTTTTGTGTCCGAACGGGGACTTGAACCCCGAAGCCCTTGCGGGCACTAGCACCTCAAGCTAGCGCGTCTGCCAATTCCGCCACCCGGACGAGTAAGAACCCAACGATAGCAATGGCTCCGAAGGGAAGCAAAAGAGAATTTTCTGCGAGAGACTACGCATATGACCAAGAGTGAATTATCAGATGCTGAGCGCGCAGAATTGCATTCGGATGCAATCTCGATTTGCCAAACTTTGATTCGTATTCCAAGTGTTAATTATGGCGATGGCAAAGGTGATGAAGCAGCCGTCGCTGCAAAGGTTGTTGAATTATTGCTTGAAGCAGGTATTGATTCTGAAATATTCGAATCTGCCCCAGGGCGTTGCAACGTCATTGCACACATCAAAGGCGCGGATGAAAAACGTCCAGGTTTAGTAGTTCATGGTCATTTAGATGTTGTGCCAGCAAACGCTGATGACTGGAGTGTGGATCCATTCTCCGCCGAAATTAAGGATGGAATGATTTGGGGTCGTGGCGCAGTCGATATGAAAAATATGGATGCAATGATTATTGCGATTTTTCGTATGTGGGCCAGAAAGGGAATCAAACCTCCACGCAACATTGTTCTGGCATTTTTCGCCGATGAAGAAGCAGGTTCTTTATTCGGGTCACGATGGATGGTTGCTAAGCATCCTGAAGTTTTCAAAGGATGCTCAGAAGCTATCTCTGAAGTGGGTGGATTTTCGGTAACTGTCGCCGGAGATAAACGTTTGTATTTCATTGAAGCTGCCCAAAAGGGAATTCACTGGATGCGGTTAAGTGTAACGGGTCGTGCAGGTCATGGATCGATGATGAATCCTGAAAATGCACTAACCAGATTAAGTGAAGCTGTTTCAAAAGTTGGAAATTATGAATGGCCGCAACGTTATACAAAGACTGTGAAAGTTTTGTTTAATAAAATAGCTGAAGTTACTGGCAAGAAATATGATGAAAAAGATCTTCGCCCGTTACTTGAAGAAATAGGACCCATGGCTCGGATGATCGGAGCAACTCTTCAAAATACCGCAAATCCCACAATGCTTGAGGCTGGATATAAAGCGAACGTAATTCCTCAATCTGCCAGTGCTGTAATTGACGGCCGGTTTTTGCCAGGTTTGGAAAACGAACTCAACCAGACGATCAGAGAAATTATTGGTCCAGATATAACAGTAGAAACAATCACTCACGATATTGCTTTGGAAGTAGATTTCAAAGGTGATTTAGTTGAATCTATGAATCGTTCGATTTTGGCTTTTGATCCAGAGGGTATTCCTGTACCTTACCTAATGAGCGGCGGTACAGATAATAAAGCGCTAAGTGAGTTAGGCATTATTGGTTATGGTTTTTCCCCGCTTCAATTGCCATCAGACTTGGATTTCATGGCCTTATTCCATGGAGTAGATGAACGTGTACCAGTTGATGGAATCAAATTTGGCGTAAACGTTCTTGAGGAATTTTTAAGAAATTCTTGAAATTTCGTTGAGAGCAGTTCGAACAACTTCTGGCAGAGTTACTTCTTCACTTGATAACGCACCACGAAGTTGGGCACCTGTTCGCGCTCCCAAAATAACGCTCGTAACATGCTCGGCATCCCTAACCCAAGCAAGTGAAACTTCAAGCGGGGAGTATCCAAGACCTTCAGCAGCAACGCATACAGCTTCTACTATCTGCGTTTGTTTGTCTGAAAGATAAGGTTCGACAAATGACGCGAAATGAGGAGTAGCAGCTCGAGAATCGCTCGGGATACCTTTTCGATATTTACCCGTTAGAACTCCACGTCCAAGAGGAGACCACGCGAGGAAACCTACGTTTAAGTTTTGAACTGCATCAAGAATATCTTCTTCAACCTTGCGATTTAAGAGTGAATATTCATTTTGAATTGTTGTTATAGGTGCTTTATTCGCAATCACTTCTTGTCGAGTAATTGCATGTGCGCTTTGCCATCCTGAGAAATTAGAAACTCCAACATAGCGCGCTTTTCCACTGGAATAGGCGTAGTCCAATGCTGACAAGGTGTCATCAAAAGGTGTTAGAGCATCCCATGTGTGGATTTGCCATAGATCCAAATAATCCGTATTCAAACGCTGTAAGGAAGCATCTAATTGTGCGATTAGTGCAGATCGTGAGTTATCAACTTTTCTTTTTCCTTCCGGAAAACTCAATCCTGCCTTTGACGCGATTACAACTTCATTTCTTTCAAATAGTGTTCCGATTAAACCGCCGATGACACGTTCGCTGTCACCATCGCCATATACAGCGGCTGTGTCTATGAAATTACCTCCTGCATCCAAGAATGCGCGGCATTGATCTGCGGCTTCATGTTCGTCTGTATCTCGTCCCCAGGTCATTGTGCCTAGACCGATACGGGAGAGCATTAGTCCGCTCTTACCTGCGCGCCTCATTTGCATGGCACGACCTTAGCAAGTGTGCATTCCCAAATCCCGATAACCTTGCTGTGTGACCACAGTGATTTTGCTCAGACATGCCCATTCGATAGCCAATGAAAAGGGCGTGTTAGCGGGTCGTGCATCTGGCATCTCTTTGAGTAAAAAAGGAGAAGCTCAGGCACAAGAATTAAAAGTACGTTTAGGATCCTTGAATATCAAAGAAATTCGAATCAGTCCGCTAGAAAGATGTTTATTCACTCTTCAACCATGGTTGAACGAAAGAGGTATTTCGGAGAGAAAGATTGTTTTCGATAAGGGTTTTTCGGAGGTTGATTATGGAGCTTGGACTGGAAAGAAACTCTCTTTACTCTCATTAAAGAAAGAATGGCGAGTTGTTCAGAAGAGTCCGAGCAAAATGGTTTTTCCAGATGGTGAATCCTTATTGGATGTTCAAAAGAGAGCCATGAAATCCCTCATGAAAAGTGTTGAAATGGCTGAAGGTGGAGTTGCGCTAGTCGTGAGCCATGGCGACGTAATCAAATCAATTATTGCCCAATGCCTTGGTTTAGAACTAGATAAGTTTCAAAAAATTGTTATTGATCCGGCATCTATTTCTGTCCTTGATTACAACAGAAAGAATTTCCGGCTGCTACATCTCAATGATTCCTCAACGAATTTCGATTTTCTATCTAAAAAGTCTCGCTCAGTAAAAACTCTTGTTGGCGGGGGATCGGGACGAGCATGAGCCCAATCGTGTACGAATTCAATCCAGTTGAGCGTTTTGTAGCGGGTACGGTTGGAGCCCCCGGTGAGAGAACCTTCTTCATTCAGGCGCGCACAGGTTCCAGAGTTGTTTCTGTAGTGGTTGATAAATCTCAAGTGATAGCCCTAGGTGAACGTACAAAAATAATGCTCAGGGAGATCAAGAAAACTGACGCAACTATTTATATTAAAGCCCTGGAACTAGATGATGCTCCCTTAGAACAACCTATCTTCGAAGAGTTTAGGGCAGGCGTTATTGCTATGGCATGGGATGCCGAAAATTCAATGATTGTTTACGAATTAAGAGAAATGACTTCCTCAGATGATAAAGAAGAAGATGAATTAGTTTTTGATGAAAATGATCTAATCTCCGATCTTTTGCGAGTTCATGTTTCTCCATCTCAAGCAGCAGCTTTTGCTAAAAGGTGCCTCTCGCTGGCAAATGCTGGTCGCACGCCTTGTCCATTTTGTGGAATTCCGATTGATCCAACGGGGCATTTGTGTCCTCGCTCTAATGGTTATCGCAGATGAGTGAAATCTTAGAAGTTTTAACAAAAGGCACTTTGATTGTTACTGGACGGCTTATCGATGCGTCTAATGCCACCTTGTTGGCTGAATGCTCTTATGAAGATATAAAAGTGAAGTGCATTTATAAGCCAATCGCAGGAGAACGTCCTCTATGGGATTTTCCGGACGGGAATTTAGCTAGTAGAGAGTTTGCTGCATTTCTTATAAGTAAACACGCAAGATTTAACGTTGTACCACTCACTATTTTGCGTGAAGGGCCTTTTGGTTTTGGGATGGTTCAAGAGTGGATAAATATAGACACCTCAGTTGATCTTGCGTCATTTTTTAGTAGTGATGATGCACGTTTGCGTAAAATCGCGCTTTTTGACGCAGTTATTAACAACACTGATAGAAAAATTGGTCATTTGTTACCACATGTCGATGGCACTGTTTATGGCTGCGATCATGGAGTTACTTTTCATCAAGAAAACAAGTTGAGAACTGTTTTATGGCAATGGGCTGGAAGCGCTATTTCGGAGATTGAAGAAGAAACATTGCTTTCGTTGCTATCTGAGATTAAATCTAATCGGATAGATAATCTCAGTGAGCTAATAACCGAATCTGAAATGAGAGCGTTAATCCTTAGGATTGAAGATTTGTTGACTACAAAATCATTTCCTCTTCCAAGCCAGGAATGGCCCGCAATACCTTGGCCAGCGTTTTAGATCATTCTCTATTCAATGTGTAATAGTATTCGCGTATGAAGTCGTGGCCAGAGGTTTATATACCGTCCATTGATTCAAAGTTTGATACCCCGAACCTTCAGCTCTTCAATTCACATTCTCAGACAATCGAGAAATTGCCATCAAAGAAAACATTTCGGATGTACGTTTGCGGTATCACTCCTTATGACTCAACTCATCTAGGTCATGCGGCAACATATTTGTCTTTTGATTTAATCAATCGCTATCTCAGGGCCATGAAATCCGAAGTTTTATTCGTTGAAAACATTACCGATATCGACGATCCATTGCTTGTTAGAGCTGCTCGCGATGGGATCAATTGGCAGGATTTAGCGGATTCACAAATAGAACTTTTCCGCAGCGACATGACTTCCCTGAGGGTTTTACCTCCGAAGTTTTATATAGGAGCAGTTGAAGCTATCGGTTTGGTAACAACCAAAATAGAAGAACTAAAAAGCGCCGGAGCGATTTACTCAGTAGAAAAAGACCTTTATTTTCGCGTTCATAGCGATCCGGATTTTGGTTCGAGGTCACACCTTTCGGTCGATGATTCTTTGAAGATATTTGCCGAACGAGGGGGAGACCCGGACCGGGTTGGGAAAGAAAATCCTCTGGATTCATTAGTGTGGCTAAGTAAGAGAGAAAATGAACCAGGATGGCCGAGTATCCATGGCGAAGGTAGGCCGGGTTGGCACATTGAATGTTGTGCAATAGCTCTTGGTTATCTACAACCAGACTCTCAAGATGATTTCTTAATTGATATTCAGGGTGGGGGAAATGATTTGATTTTTCCACACCATGAAATGAGTGCTGCTCAAGCTCGAGTTTCCACCGGAAAAGATTTCGCGCGTATGTATGTTCACACCGGAATGATCGGTCTCAACGGTGAAAAAATGAGTAAAAGTTTGGGAAATTTGGTCTTCGTCTCCTCATTAATGAAATCTGGCGTTCACCCGATGGTTATTCGTTGCGCACTGCTCATGCAGAATTACGCGAAAGATCGCATGTGGAGTGATGATCTTCTTGCTCAAGCACAAAAATTCATTGCTGACATCACTTTGCAACTTTCAAAGAGTGAATGCGCACCCACTCATGATGTTATTCAGAATATTCTCAATGCTTTATCGAATAATTTGGATACTGAAACTGTTTTTGCAATTCTCCAGCATTGGATTCAAGATTGCCAAAACGGGGATATTGGTGGTAAACCAGGTGAGCTATCTCGTGCGTTAGATGCTCTTCTTGGACTGGCAATCTGAGAATGAAAGATTTCTATAGCGCTGTATTTTTCGACATGGATGGTTTGTTTGTTGACTCAGAACCACAGTGGTTGATTGCAGAAACAGAGTTGATGGCTGAATACGGTTACAAATGGACTTCTAATGATCAGAATTATTGTTTAGGTGGCCCTTTAACACGTGTTGGTCAATATATGTATGAAAAATCTGGGTGGGTCAAATCTTCTGAATTCTTCACTTCATCAGTGATTGAAAGAATGTCCGTAAAGTTAAGCGCAGGAGCTCCAGTTTTACCCGGAGCGTTGGAGTTACTCTCTGATTTTAAGAAAAACAACATCCCAACCGCTCTTGTTTCAGCTAGTCCAAGGGTTCTTGTTGATTCCGTTCTAAAAAGCATTCCTGAACACTCTTTTAGTTTTTCACTATCTGCCGATGATGTTACAAACCCAAAACCGGATCCAGAAGCTTATTTACTGGCAGCGGATAAATTCAACGTAGATATTAGAAACTGTTTAATTCTGGAAGATTCGCTCACGGGCGTTCAAGCCGCCACTTCTAGCGGCGCATACACAATTGCGGTTCCTCATTTTGTGAAAGTTGAACCTAGAGATCGACTTAGAGTGATTTCTTCCCTGCAAGAATTAAGTTATGAGCAGCTTTTCGCTAGTTATGAGCTGGACAAATAGATTTAAATGAACACCAGTCACATAGTTTGGATTTGCGGGGAATCCATGTGTCAGTTTCAATCGCTTTTCTTATTGAATCCGCAATCTTCATTAAACTGTTTTCGGTTGCGACTAGCTCTTGCTCGGTAGGAGTGCTCTTTAGGACGCTGGAGTCTCCTAAATAGATCAGTTGCAGCAATTTAGGAATTACGTTCTTTTCTTTCCAATACAAGAGTGCATAAACCCTCAGTTGAAATAAAGCTTTTTCTTCCCATCCTGGTTTTGGTGATTTTCCTGTTTTGTAATCAATAATGCGTACTTCTCCAGTTGGCGCCACGTCAAGGCGGTCTACATAACCATGTAAATAGGTATCGTCGGCTAAATCTTGCTCGAGATGTAGTTCTCGATGTGTTGGTTCGAAAATAGCTGGGTTTTCTAAATTAAAGTAAGTTTTGAGAAGCGATGTGGCCCGGTCAAGCCATTCTTTTTCGCTTGTGATCATTGAGGCCAATTCAGGTTTAGTTTCCAGCTGTTGTTGCCATCTAGAAGGAAGTAGCTCCGTAGCTGTTTGTACGGTCCGAAGTGCGGCTGGAGATTCGAAGAGGTCATGAAGAACTGTATGAACAAGTGTGCCTCGTTCAGCATCCAGACTAGGAGATTCAGGTAATTGATCAATAATGCGGTATTTGTAGAGGAGCGGGCAATTGGCAAAATCATTTACCCTGCTGGGGGATAGTCGCAATTGGCTCATTACCGTGAAGATACTCTGAATTTTTCGTAACCGCACGCATAAGATAGCCCCATGTCTAATGATGGGTATTTCTCCGAAGGTGATCGAATTCAATTAACAGATCCCAAAGGAAAGATGTACACATTTACAATTACAGCAGGTAAGGAATGGCACACGCATAAAGGTTGGATCGTTCATAACGATTTAATTGGGCTACCTGAAGGAAGCGTAGTAAGTACTAGTGCTGGGTTGAAGTTCACAGCTTTTAAACCTTTGCTGGGAGATTTCGTACTCTCCATGCCACGTGGTGCGACGATTGTTTATCCAAAAGATGCTGCCATGATTATCGGATTAGCTGATGTATTTCCTGGCGCTAAGGTTATTGAAGCGGGTGTAGGTAGCGGAGCTTTATCAATATCTTTGCTCAGAGCAATAGGTAAAGATGGCAAATTATGTAGCTTTGAAAGACGTGAGGATTTTGCAGAAATAGCACGAGAAAATGTCAAAACTTATTTCGGAAGCATTCCTTCTCAATGGCAACTAGAAGTGGGATCTGTCCAGGAGTCTTCAGTAGACGAAAAATATGATCGCGTTATTTTAGACATGCTCGCTCCATGGGAATGTGTTGCGTTCGCAGCCGATGTTCTTCGACCGGGTGGTGTTTTCTTAGCGTATGTAGCGACAACAACTCAACTATCTGCAACTGCGGAAGCATTAAAAGATGATGGTCGATTTACCGAGCCTCTTAGCTCGGAAACTATTGTGCGAGATTGGCATCATGAAGGCTTGGCTGTTAGACCGATGCAAAGAATGATTGGTCATACAGGATTTCTCATTGTAAGCAGACGAATGGCTCCAGGCGTTGAAGTTTTAGCGCGCAGGCGTCGTCCTTCAAAAGGTGCATACGGTGTCGCGGAAGAGTGAACGTTTAGTTAATTTGGTCATAGCACTTCTTGCTACAAGGAGAAGTTTGACCAAAAGTGAAATTTTTCGAACCATAGATGGTTATGACGGTAGTGAAGAATCTATGGAACGTATGTTTGAAAGAGATAAAGATGAGCTCCGTTCGTTGGGAATAGAAATAGAAGTTTCGGGCCTAGATCCACTCTTTGAGGATGAATTAGGTTACAGAATTAGACCTGAGAACTTTGCTATGGATGCCAAAGGATATTCAGCAATTGAGATTGCTTATATGTCTCTAGGAGCTCAATTATGGAAAGACGCTTCATTGAACGAACCATCACAGCGAGCTTTGAGAAAGCTATCTAGTTTTAGTTCATCAATTAACATTGCTGATATTCCCGCCGTTGCGCCTTTAACATCTAGCGCGCCTAGTTTTTTGGATGAAGTTATAACTGCTATCTCTGAGAAAAAAACTATTGCATTTTCCTATGTAGATACTGAGATGTCCATCAAAGAACGCAGAGTAAACGTATATTCCTATTTTTCTAATCAGGGTTTTTGGTATTTCAATGGCTTAGACATTGATAAAAATGAGAACCGAACATTTAGATGCGATCGCATAGTGGGGGATATATCGATAGCCAGGAAATCACAAAATTATGAGATTCCTTCGGATTGGCGGGAGCAGATAATTTTCATGGATACGCCTTCGAATCATTCAGTGACCTTACGGATACGAACTGGCCGCGGCGCACAGCTTAGGAATATTGCCCGACTAATCAAATCTGAAGAAGAGCATGATGTTTTGGAGATCAATTATCAATCTGAAAGTGAGATGCTTGCCCTTATTTTGTGGCACCTAGATGATGTGGAAGTTATTTCACCAGAGCCCCTGAAATTGAAAATAATTGAATCACTGAAATCTTTGGCGGCGCTTCATGGTTAAGAAATTTACTCAAAATCAAGTAGAACGACTATTAGATCTAGTGCCTTATCTTTCAACGAACCAAGGCGTGTCTTTAGAGAAAATTGCTTCTGATTTTCAAACTGATAAATCTACGGTTATAGATGATTTAAATACTTTATGGATGTGTGGCCTGCCTGGATACACCCCATTGGAACTCATCGACTTATCCTTCGATACCGGTTTCGTCTCAATCAGAAACGCGGAAGTACTTAGCAAGCCTCGAAAACTATCGAGTTTGGAACTTGCAACGGTGATCGTAGGATTGAGCATTTTGTTGGAATCAATCCCATCATCCAGCCCGCATTTTGAGGCGATTACTGATTTATTGTCACGCCTAGCAACCTCTTCAAATGTGCCTGTTCCAATCTCTATTAGTTCAAATGTTAACTCCGAAGTACGTTCAATTCTCGAGCAAGGTTTGAAGACCAAACATAATATTTCGATTTTGTATCACTCATTCGCAAAAGATATCGAATCAACCAGGGAAATCCAGCCGATCGGATTTCAGTTTATTGATGGTCATGAGTACCTAGATTCTTTCTGCTATTCATCAAAGGATTTTCGCCTATTCCGTTTGGATCGAATCAAAGATGCGACAGTGACTGGTTTGTCAAAGAATGTTTCTCACCTAACTGAGAAAAACGAAATTCTGCGTCAATTCTTTTTCACCGTGACTTCGAACTCTCGCAAGGTGGCGGAGATCTTTCATGTGAAAATACCACCAGATAATTCTGATTCCAAAGAATTTGAATCAACAGCATTTAATGATGAGTGGATAATCCGCACTTTTTGCAGTTTAAATTCTGCAGCCACGTTAACTCAGCCCGCTGATCTTCGAAGCGAGGTAGCGATGCGGGCAAATCGAGCCTTAGCTCTCTACCTTTAACCCGTTAAGGTAGGCATTCAAGGACGATTTGAGATAAAGTTTGCAGGAGAGTTTCCTGTGTAGAAAGAGAGAAATCATGTTTTTGCGCGAACCTAGCCACATTCTTATCCTCTTGCTCGTTGTTTTAGTTCTTTTCGGCGCAAAGCGTTTACCTGATTCTGCTCGTTCGCTAGGCAAGAGTATGCGTATTTTCAAGAGTGAATTAAAAGAGATGAAGCAGGACGACAAGAAGCCAGATAACGACGAGTCCACTGAGAAGTAGTTCAGTGTCGACCTCTTCAGGTGGTCGCATGCCTTTGCTTGACCATCTACGCGAGTTGCGCAAAAGGATTATGCGCTCCGCAATTGCAATCCTTATCTTGTCTACTGTCGGCTGGTTTTTCTACAACGACATAATTATTCAGTTATCTAGCCCTGTTTGTGATTTACGAGCAGCTCAGGTATCCGGAAATGAATACTGCGGGGCTCTGTATATCAGTGGAGTACTTGGACCACTTAATTTACAAATCAAGGTTGCTCTTCTCACTGGAGTTATAGTTGCTGCACCAGCATGGCTTTATCAACTGTGGGCCTTTATCGCACCTGGTTTGCATAAAAAGGAAAAACGTAACTCCATTTTCTTTATAGTCGCTGCAACACCTTTCTTCTCGGCTGGTGCATTCCTCGGGTATTCAATATTGCCGGCTGCGGTCAAGATTCTTTTTGGTTTCACTCCAGAAGCACTCAATAATCTTGTTAAGTTCGATGATTATTTGGATTTTGTTCTTCGTATAATTCTTCTTTTTGGTTTGGCCTTTGAACTGCCAGTTTTCTTGATTAGCTTGAATCTAATCGGCTTTTTACGAGGCCAAACAATTTTGAAGCCGTGGCGAATTTGGGTATTTTCCATTGTTTTCTTTGTTGCCGCGTTTACACCTACAGCGGATCCATTAACAATGGGATTCCTGGCGGTTCCCCTCATAGCTTTGTATTTTACTTCCGGTGTTTTCGCTCTACTCAATGATAAACGTAGAGATAAAAAGAACCTCGATCGTGTCTAATTCCTTGTGGGCCATAGTTATAAATCCAACTTCCGGACGAGGCAGGGGAGCTGAAGTTGGCAAATTGGTTACTGGATATTTCTCAAGAAATGATCTTAAGTATCAAATAATCACGGGTATTTCTGCTGAAGGCGTAAGCCGTGATTTACAGAACTTCTTGAAAGCTCATCCTGATTGCACAGGTGTGATTTCTGTAGGCGGAGATGGTTTAGCTCACCTGGTATTGCAATTAGTTGTTCCGTTAAAAATTGCTTTCGCTGTGATACCAGCTGGGACAGGAAATGATTTCGTTCGGGCACTGAACTGGCCATTAGATAAATTGGAGTATCAATTAAACCGGATTACCACAGAACCACCAATGCACATAGATCTGGGTATGGTCGATGGTGAATGGTTCGGAGCAATACTCTCATCTGGATTTGACGCTGTTGTTAATGAGAAAGCCAATACATTGAAGTGGCCCACTGGACCCGCAAAATACAATCTTGCAATCGCCCTTGAGTTGCCCTTATTTAATCCATCTCATTTTGAAATTGAATTGGACGATCGAAAGATAAGTACCGAGGCAATGTTAATTGCAGTGGGTAATGGTTCGAGTTATGGGGGAGGGATGCGAGTTTGTCCTGATGCGTCACTAACCGACGGCCTCTTCGATGTCATGATTTTAAAACCGGTATCGAAATTGGAATTCATTAAGGTATTTCCCAAGGTTTATTCAGGAAAACATATTCTTCATCCAGAGGTGAACATTTTTAGAACTAAGAAGATTCGAATTAATTCGAGTGCCATCGCTTATGCTGATGGTGAAAGAATTGGCGCTCTTCCCATCAGCGCAGAGTGTGTAGCAAATGCTGGGTTAACATGGAGAAACTAATTAGTCCTGCAGACAAGTTCACTGCAGCAAAGAAGCGCTCCGATCACCCTATTACTCAGAAATTTGTTGAATCCTTCGATTTTGCCTTCGATGATTTTCAAGTTGCTGCGTGCAACAGTGTGGAAGATGGCCATGGTGTTCTTGTGGCAGCACCTACAGGGGCGGGAAAAACAGTTGTAGGTGAATTTGCTGCATATCTCTCGCTTAAACAAGGTAAGAAATGTTTTTACACAACACCGATTAAAGCTTTGTCGAATCAAAAATATCAAGAATTTGTAAATAAGTTTGGCTCAGAGAATGTGGGATTATTAACTGGCGATACGAACATCAACAGTGAAGCTCCAGTCTTGGTAATGACGACTGAAGTTCTTCGAAATATGTTGTATCAAGGTTCAAATACACTTGTAAATCTTGGATCTGTGGTGATGGATGAAGTTCATTACTTAGCCGATAAATTCAGAGGAGCCGTTTGGGAAGAAGTCCTGATTCACTTGATGGAAAGCGTTCAAGTGATTTCACTTTCAGCGACCGTTTCAAACGCAGAAGAATTCGGTGAATGGCTCGGAGAAGTCCGAGGAACCATCGATGTTATCGTCAGTGAAGTTAGACCTATTCCTTTGTATCAGCATGTGCTTATAGGAAATAAATTGATCGATCTCTTTACTAAGCCTGGCCAGATAAATTCCGAGATTTTGAAATTAGAGAGTGAAGCTTTACGTAAAGTTAGGCACAGAAATACACGTCAATCACGTTGGGTCGATGACTTAAACAAATTATCTCGACCTGAGATTATCGAAAAACTCGATCGAATGGCTTTACTGCCTGCTATTACATTTATATTTTCGCGAATCGGATGTGATGCCGCAGTTAAACAGTGCTTGCAAGCAGGGATCAAACTCACAAATGCTGAAGAGCGGAAAGAAATTCTTGAAACCGCCAACAGGTACACACAAAACCTTGCACAGGAAGATCTTGAAATATTAGGTCATGCAGAATGGCTTGCTGCGTTGGAACGTGGAATCGCTGCTCACCATGCAGGATTATTACCAAGTTTTAAATCTGCAGTAGAAGATCTTTTTCAGAGGGGTCTCGTGAAAGCTGTATTTGCTACGGAAACTCTAGCTCTCGGTATAAATATGCCGGCAAAAACTGTTGTTCTAGAGAAGTTAATTAAATACAACGGAGAGGCTCATGTACCGATAACTCCAGGGGAGTTCACACAGTTAACTGGTAGAGCTGGTCGTCGTGGTATCGATATAGAAGGCAATGCAGTCATTCAATGGTCACCAAGTATCGATTCGGCAACTGCTGCGGGGTTGGCATCAACTAGAACTTATCCTCTTCGTTCCTCATTCTCACCTACATATAACATGGCTGTGAATTTAATTTCACGTTTCGGACGTGAACGCGCGCGAGGATCTCTTGAATCTTCCTTTGCACAATTCCAAGCTGATCGAGCTGTGGTTGGATTAGTGAAACAGCAGAGACGAAATCAAAGTGCAATAGATGAACTTCTAGAGCAAGCTAAATGTCACCTTGGAGATTTTGCGGATTACGCACGATTTAGACGCGAAATAAAGGATTTAGAGACATTGCTGAGCAAACGTGGCGGCAAAAGAAGTTTTGATAATAGACAACGTGCTCATATGGAGTCAGAGATAGATGCATTGAGACGTTCTATGAAGAACCACGCTTGCCATTCTTGCAATGATCGAGAAGCTCATGCCCGATTTGCTGAACGTTCTGATCGACTCATACGTGAGAACGAAGGCTTAAATAATCGAGTTATGAATAGAACACACGTTATCGCAAAAACTTTTGACAAGATTTGTCATGTTCTTACGCTCTTGGGTTACATCGAAGGTGAGAAATTATTGCCTCAAGGTCATATTCTCTCGAAGATCTATGCTGAATCCGATCTTTTATTGACTGAGAGTATTAGACGAGGCCTCCTGAATGAGTTAACTCCACCCGAATTAGTAAGCGTAGCTTCGGCGATGATTTTTGAGTCACGAAGTCAAGAGGATCTTGCTCCAAAGATACCAACGGATAATGTTGCAAATACCCTTGCTTCCATAACACGAGTCTGGGCAGAGTTAGAAGACCTTGAAATTGAAGTTGGAGTTAAAACTCAAAGATCTCCTGATTTGGGTTTTTGCTACATGATTTATCGTTGGGCTAATGGATCTTCTTTAAACCAGGTGCTCAAAGGTTCGGATATGTCTGTCGGTGATTTCGTTCGCTCTACTAAACAATTAGTAGATCTGTTAGGACAAATTGCGAATGCTGCGCCTGATTTAAATAAAAAATGTCGCGAGGCAGTAAAGTTGATTGATCGCGGCGTAGTTACATATTTATTGGGGGATATATGAGTTTAATGCTTTTAGACTCCGCGTCCTTGTGGTACCGAGCTTTTTATGGAATGCCAGATTCATTATTAGCACCCGATGGAACCCCCGTAAATGCAGTACGGGGATATTTGGACATGAGCGCTCGACTGATCTCAACGTATAAACCAAATAGATTGGTTGCTTGTATTGAAGGAGATTGGCGACCTTCATGGAGGGTCGAACTCTTTCCAGACTATAAAGCTAATCGTCTCGATGATGAAGGCGCAGAAGAAGAACCCGATCTCTTGGCTCCCCAGATACCAATTCTCATGGACGTATTAGACGCTTTCGGAATAGCAATTGTTGGTATTGATGATTATGAAGCAGATGACGTAATGGCTTCCTTTGCCGAACGTGAAATTGGTCCGACGCGTATTGTTACAGGAGATCGGGACATGTTTCAGGTTATTGATGATAAGAAAGATGTAAAAATTGTTTACCTTGCCAAAGGAATTTCAGCACATGATTTAGTTGACACCGCTTGGGTATCAAAAAAATATGAAATACCAGGGAATAGATACGCGCTCTTTGCAATATTTCGTGGAGATCCATCCGATGGATTGCCGGGAGTTAAAGGTATTGGCGAAAAAGGGGCTGCGTTAATCTGTAATCACTTTGCAAATGTTGATGAGGTAATTCAAGGCGCTCTCGATGGCCATGATGCTTTGTCAGCAAATTTGATTAAGAAAATACTTGAGGGTCGTGAGTATTTAAAGATCGCACCCACACTTGTCCACTGTGCTCGAGATGTTTCATTGCCTCATATAGATCTAAATCTTCCAAAAAAGCCGGAAGATTTGTCTGCTATTTACGCGCTGCAAAAACAATATGATCTAGGAGCAAGCATAGATCGAATGATTGCGGCTCTCGGATGGTGAGTTTTGTTTTAGCCATTTTCAGTGGCGTTTTATTATCTGGCGCTTTTGCTCCTCTGAACTGGTGGTTTTTACTACCAATCTCGGTTGCATTATTTCTTTATTCAGTGACAAAAACCAGAAAACCGTTTCTCACATCTTTCATTTTTGCAGCCGTGTTTAATTACTTAACTTTGAAATGGTCGGGCATCTATGTTGGGTTATTACCTGTATTTTTCTTAGTTCTTTTGCAATCAATTTTCTACCTGCCTTTGGGTTTCATCTCATATAGACGAAATCGATATTCACGCGTTTGGTTAATATTGCCCGTTCTTCTTATTGCAGATGAGGTTCGTTCAATAATCCCATTCGGAGGATTTGGTTGGAATCGCTTATCTTTTAGCCAAGCAGATTCCCCATACATTATTGCTGCGGCTTACTTTGGGGATTCGGTTCTTGCTTTTTTAGGAATTTCACTTGGTATTGCTCTCTACCTGCTTTGTGCTCGAGCTCAGCTATTCTCTGTTGCAGTTATTTCGGCAATTACAACTGTGGCGATCTTGTTACCAGTACCCATCATTGGACAGGGGAGTGTTAACGTTCTAGCGGTTCAAGGAAATGTTCCGAAATTAGGTTTAGATTTTAATTCCAGAGCACAAGAAGTATTCAATTACCACCTGAAGCAAACAGATATCGCGTTAAGAACCATCCAAAGCAAACCTGATGTAATAATTTGGCCTGAAAATTCTGTCGACATAGATCCTTTCATGAATCCACAAGTAGGAAAGAAGATTTCGGATTTAGCGAAACAAATTGAAGTTCCGGTAATTGTTGGTGCAGTTTTAAAGGGCACAGAAGGTCCAGAGAATGCCTCCGTGATGTGGAATTCCGATGGAAAAGTTTCGTCGAAATATGTGAAACGTTCTCTTACTCCTTTTGGTGAGTACATTCCTTTACGGAAATTAGCTAGTGCAGTATCTCCATTTGCCGATGGTGTGGTTGATTTTGTGGCTGGAAATACGATTGTTCTTCATCAGGTTGGTCGTGCGGCTATTGCACCAATTATTTGTTATGAAATCATCGACGATTCAGCAGTACATTCAATATCTAAGAATTCGAATCTTCTAATTATGCAAACCAATAATGCAACTTTTGCCGATAGTGGTCAAAGCGCACAACAGCTAAATATCACGCGTATTCGAGCTGTTGAGAACAACCGTTGGGTTGTGAGTATTTCTACAACTGGAGTATCCGCAATAATTGATAACAGTGGGGGAATCCAACAAATCACAAAACAAAATAGCGCGTCATTTTTATCGGGTGATGTTGAACTCACATCAGAAACGTCCCTGGCTTATAGAATCGGGAATTGGACCGCTTTTGTTTGCGTTTTCTTCAGTATTGCTATCTATTTAGGTAAACGTCGCAGAGATGCATAAATCGGTTGTTTTAATACCTACCTATAACGAGTCAGATTCAATTATTCATTTGATAAATGATTTACGGAGAATCGATATCGATATCATTGTGATTGATGATGATTCCCCAGATCAAACATCACAATTGGTTAAGAACCTTGATTATCCCCATGTTCGAGTTATCGATAATGGCGCAAAAAACGGTATTGGCATGGCATATATGTCGGGATTCAAACTCGCTTTACAAGATGATTACGAATTTGTCGCAACTATGGATGCGGATGGCTCACATTCAGTGCAAGATCTGCAAAAAATGCTCAACCATGGTCCAACATGTGATGTTGTTATGGGTGTTCGCTGGATTAAAGGTGGTTCAGTTACTAATTGGTCTTTACATAGAAAATTACTCTCTCAATTTGGAACGTGGTATGCGCGAAAAGCGCTAAAAATGAAATATAGGGATCTCACGGGAGGTTTACGCGTTTACAGGGCAAACGCTTTAAAACGTTTAAATCTAGATGTGATTGGCTCTAATGGTTATTGTTTTCAAATAGAAATGATTCGAGCTTTTTCCCAATTAAACGCACATATGAGCGAAATTCCGATTACCTTCGTTGAACGAGAACACGGTAAATCTAAAATAAGTAAGAGCATCGTTTTCGAAGCGTTTTATCTGGTAAGTCTCTGGGGCATGCAGCGTATTCTTCGGCTTAACGCCGATAAGTTACATTATGTTAAGTAAATCAAAATACGGTGGGTTATCTCTTTCTTAACCCTTTCCTACTCCGCGAAAGCCTCGATTGGTGGACAGGCGCAGATGAGGTTTCTATCCCCAAATGCGCCATCAATACGCCCTGTTGTAGGCCAGTACTTGCCTCGCATTCCAATGATTTCACCTGGGATAAAACCATCCAACATCTCGGGGAAAGCTGCGATTTCACGTGGGTATTTACGATCCCATTGGCTAGAAATTACATCACCAGCAGTATGCGGAGCATGAGCTAGCGGTGAATCTTCATGGGAGATGACGCCATTTTGTACATCCATAATTTCACCGTGAATCGAAATCATCGCAGAGACGAATCGTTCAATTTCAGCAATATCTTCACTCTCTGTTGGTTCAACCATCAAAGTTCCCGCAACAGGGAAACTCATTGTTGGAGCATGGAAGCCGTAATCCATTAATCTCTTGGCAACATCATCAACGGTTACACCGGAATCCTTAGTTATGCCCCGTAAATCCAATATACATTCGTGAGCAACTCGACCATTGTTTCCTGTATACAAAACTGGATAGAAAGGATTTAGCTTTAACGCAATGTAGTTAGCTGAAAGAATTGCAACCTGTGTAGCGTGAGTTAACCCTTCTCCCCCCATCATTCGAATGTAAGCCCATGAAATCGGCAAAATACTTGCCGATCCATATGGCGCAGAACTAACTGGTCCTGGACCAGTTGAAGGACCTGCCAATGAATCAAATGGGTGATTTGGTAAAAATGGCGCTAAATGTGCGCGAGTAATAACGGGACCAACTCCCGGTCCCCCACCACCATGAGGGATGCAGAAAGTTTTGTGTAAGTTTAAGTGCGAAACATCTGCTCCGAACTTACCTGGTTGAGCCAAACCAACAAGTGCGTTTAAATTTGCTCCATCAACATAAACCTGTCCTCCTGCGTTGTGAATCAATTCGCAGATTTCAGAGATGGCGCTCTCAAAAACACCATGAGTGGAAGGATAAGTAACCATTAAAGCTGCTAATTCATCCTTGTATTCAGATATTTTGGTCTTTAAATCTTCGACACTCACGTTTCCCTGATCATCGCAGGCAATTACTACAACTCTCATACCGGCCATGACAGCACTAGCTGCATTGGTTCCGTGAGCACTTGAAGGAATCAAACAAATTGTTCTGTTCTCATCGCCTCGGCTGTCGTGATAATTCCTAATTGCTAATAAACCAGCGAATTCGCCCTGACTACCAGCATTTGGCTGCAGCGAAACAGCGTCATAACCGGTGATAGCAATAAGCCAATCGGATAATTCTTGGATTAATTCGCGCGAACCAACACTCTGTTCGATTGGGGCAAATGGATGCAGTGAAGAAAATTCAGGCCAAGTAACTGCCTGCATTTCTGTAGTTGCATTGAGTTTCATAGTGCATGAACCAAGTGGAATCATGGTTCGATCTAGCGCTAAATCTCTATCGGATAAGGTGCGAATATATCGGAGCATTCCTGTTTCAGAGTGATTAGTGTTAAAAACAGGATGCTGCAGGAATTGGGAAGTTCTCTTTAAAGAATCCAAGTAATTATTTGCATCAGTTACGGTACCGATTTGTACTCCAAAAACTTCACCAAGTAATTTGAGTGATTCTTCTGTTGTTGTTTCATCCAGAGAAATTCCAACGTGACTACTATCAATAACCCTTAGATTGACTCTCTTCGCGTGAGCCTTGGTATGCATTTGATCCGCATCTGCGATCTTGATTGTTAATGTATCAAAGTAAGTTTTATTCGTTATTTCATACCCTGCTTTAACTAGCGCTTCGGCTAAAGCGCTCGTTTGATTGTGAATTCGTTGAGCAATCAATTTTAGTCCAACAGGTCCATGCCACATCGCATAAAAAGCACTTATTACCGCTAATAGAACCTGCGCAGTACAAATATTGCTCGTTGCTTTATCGCGACGAATGTGTTGTTCACGCGTCTGCAGCGCTAATCTAAAAGCAGGATTCCCATGCACATCTACGCTTTGACCGATTAATCGACCAGGCATAGAACGTTCTAAACCATTTCGAACCGCCATGAAACCAGCGTGAGGTCCGCCGAATCCCATTGGTACACCAAAACGTTGGGCAGAACCAACTACTACATCTGCGCCCCACTCCCCTGGTGCTTTTAGAAGAGTTAAAGCTAATAAATCTGTTGCCGCAATTAAGTAAGCATCTTTTGCGTGAACTTGATCTGCGATTAGTGAAAAATCAATTACTTCACCGCGAGTATTAGGGTATTGAACAAGGGCCGCAAAGTACTCAGAAGTTGTTTGGATACCAACGGCAGCATCAAACTCTTCAACAATAATGTTTAAGGGTTTTGCCCGCGTCATTATCACAGCGCGTGTTTGTGGATGAACATTTTTATCAATCAGAAATACAGCGTCGTCACTGCCCTTATATGAACGCCTAGTGAGAGTCATTGCTTCAGCCGCAGAAGTTCCTTCATCTAACATTGATGCATTGGCTATTGGAAGTGCCGTTAAATCACACACTGCAGTTTGAAAAGCGAAGAGAGCTTCTAGTCTTCCCTGCGAAATTTCTGGTTGATATGGTGTGTATGCGGTATACCACGCAGGATTTTCTAAAACATTTCTCAAGACAACAGGTGGAGTAATTGTTCCGTAGTAACCACATCCGATAAATGAAGTAAAGAGCGCATTCTTTGATGCCAAAACACGCAACGCGTCAATTGCTTCAACTTCAGTGAGAGGATCTGGCAGCGCATCGCTTAGTTTTTTTGACATTGCAATATTGCTAGGCACCACATCAGAGATAAAAGTGTGCATATCTTTATAGCCCAGGGCTTTAAGCATCTGATCTTCTTGCGGTGTTGTCGGCCCGATATGACGACGTTGGAATGATTCGTATTGTTTATATGAAGAAAAATGCTCTTCGCGTGACATTACACATTCCCCTAGACCCTAGCGTTATAGAAAAGAATTGCTAAGAGAAGAATAAGCCCGTTAGGCGCCTTTGCGCTTTCTGCGAAGGGATAATTCATCGTTACTTTCGCCACCCACGGATTGGCCATCAATTTCACCCGTTAAAGTAGATAGCGACCCTTCAACCTCATGCCACACCTTGCCGACGGCGATACCAAATACGCCTTGGCCCCCAGCTAGTAAATCGATAATTTCATCGGGGCTCGCACATTCATAGATCGAAGCGCCATCGCTCATGAGCGTTATGCGCTCAAGTTCTGTAACTCCGCGTTCACGAAGATGGTTTACAGCCGTACGGATGTTTTGAAGTGATACTCCAGCATCCAGGAGTCGCTTAACAATTTTTAGAACCAAGATATCTCTGAAGCCGTACAAACGTGTTGAACCGGATCCCCCAGCAGGGCGAATGCTTGGTTCTACTAAACCTGTACGCGCCCAGTAATCGAGTTGGCGATAACTAATTCCCGCTGCAGAGCAAGCGGTTGCGCCGCGATAACCGATTAATTCAAAATCTGGCGTCATGAGGGGAAACTCAATTCTCTTGGGGAGTGAGATAAGGGTAAGCCCGCTCTGCGCCTAAATACGGTTGCGACACTCCCAGAACCTATACTTGAGGTTGAGAGTTTTGGGGCTTTCACTGCCTACCCAGCAAAGTCTTCTGGATTGATTTGATCGAGGAACTCTCTAAAACGTTCCATCTCCGAGGTATCGCCTGAAGCGTTCATGGCGTCTTGAGCCACATCTTCCGGAATTTCGATACCAACGCTGTCGAGCAAATCAGAGTCAGCCAAGATGTTGCTATGGGTGCGAAGAGCTAGTGCAATCGCATCTGATGGCCTGGCTGAAACACTTACGGCGTTTCCATTTGGATCTCTCATCAACAACGAAGCCATAAAGACGCCCTCTTCCATAGCTGTTACTTGCACAGCGGTCAGAGTTGCATCGAGTGATTCGACGATGTCTTGCATTAGATCGTGGGTTAACGGACGCGGAGGGATTACTCCTTGTTGAGCGAAAGCAATTGCTGTGGCTTCTACAGCTCCTACCCAGATGGGCAAAAAACGAACCCCATCAATTTCCTTTAAAAGCACGATTGGTTGATTCGAAGGCATCTCAATACGCACTCCTACGACCTGCATAGCAACCATGCTCATAATCGAATCCAGTTTTTATCGGAGACGATTTAATCCGCCACGCACTAGCGATGCGTGCAAGCGAATTGAGAGCGAAGCAATCTCTTTTTGAACTTCTTCAGCTCGAGCTTTTGACTCAGTATTTTTCTGTCGAGTTAAAGGTGTGATTACCTGTTCGATTAAACCAATTTCACGATCGGCAGCTGATTTAAATGATCGTAGATGACGAGGTTCGATACCAAATGAGCCCATTTCAGTGACAGCTTTAGCTACTGAAAGTGAATCTGCGTCGTAGTGACGCCCGCGTGGAGCGATAAGACCAAATGATTCCAATTCAACTAGTGCGCCTTCGGTTAAACCACTTGCTTTTAATAGTTCCTCACGAGATAGACGCATATCGCTAGATTCACCAAAAGCCGACGGAGCCATTTCGCCATCAACTGTTACCAAAGATGGACGTGGGGCTGCCACTCCCCCTGATGTTGGTGCTGGTTGTAAACCACGGTCTAGTGCATCGAGATTTTCTTTAATTACTCGGAGAGGTAAATATTGATCACGTTGGGCTAACAGAACGTATCGGAGTCTTTCTAAATCTGTTCCTGTAAATTTGCGGTAACCAGAAGGAGTTCGCTGTGGGTCTATTAAGCCTTCAGATTCTAAAAAACGAATCTTTGAAATCGTTATATCTGGAAAATCTCCACGTAGCTTAGTCAGTACTTCGCCGATGCTTAAATACGCGCGTGCTGGAACGCTCATTACTTCTCCCCTAAAGATTTAATATGTGAGTTACCAAAGAATAAAGCGTGAAATTTGCCGATCTGAATCTCGTCACCCATTCGCAAAAGTTGATTAGTGACCGAAATCGAGTTTACGTAAGTTCCATTTAAACTATGCATATCCGATATTGAGAATTCATTGCCTGACCGAAGTATTTGTGCGTGCTTTCGAGAGACAGTTACATCATCTAAAAACACATCACTCTCGGGGGATCTTCCAATAGAAACCACATCAGTATCTAATAAGAAGCGAGAACCTTGAGCCGGACCACGATGGATTACAAGCATTGCTTTCTGTGAACCTGAAACGCAGATTTCATCAATCATTGAACGGATAGATGAATCAGATTTTTGTAAGAAGAGTTCAGATGCCGAAACATTTCCAGGTGTATCGATACCTCGAAGTCCTAGATTGAGAGTGGAGGTTAATTCGCGTTCGTTTTCTACTGCAGCCACGAAATTTCCCTCCGACTAGCTATTTCAGGCTCACCTTGAACTTAAGGGTGACACTAGGGGGATGCGCCCCCACCGGTCAAGCCGTAATTGCTGCGTAATCTGAGGCTGAAAGTAGGTTGCTTGGCTCTGAATCAACAGAAATTTCAAAGAGCCATCCGCCGCCGTAGGGATCGGTGTTAATAGTTTCAGGAGCAGAGTTCAAATCTGTATTTATGGAAACTACGCTTCCTGTAACTGGTGAAAAAATCTCTGAAACGCTTTTTGTAGATTCAACTTCACCGCAGACAGTGTCGGCAGTTACTGCTTGGCCAACTTTAGGCATTTGAACATAAACGATGTCTCCTAGAGCGCTCTGTGCGTAATCGGTAATACCAACGCGAAAGACAAGGGCGTTATCCGTAGATGCAACCCATTCATGCTCTTTTGTATATTTCAATGCATCTGGAATATTCGACATCGTCTTCCTCTGTTCTTGAGATAATTCTTAGTTAATCTGATGACTCTCTTGAAGCGACTCTAATACTTTTAATCCCATTTTGGAAATATAGCCACCCCGTGAAGACGTAGAGAACTATCCCCCACAAGGCAAAGCTCCAGCCAATAGCGAAGGCGACTCGACCTGCTGCTGAATTTTGGGTGGCTAGGAAGAGGAGCGGAAAAGCGTATAAAAGATTAAAGGTGGCTGCTTTTCCAAGGTATGTAACTTCAAATAGTTTAAGCCCGTGCATCTTCATCAAGATGGTCAAAATCGCAAGAACAGCGTCGCGGAAAATAAGAATAATTAGTACCCATAGTGAAATCGCATCTCGAACAAATAAAATAATTAAGGTAGTGAAGATATAAATACGATCCGCGGCAGGATCGAGCAAGGCTCCGAAAGCTGAAGTTTGATTCCACGCTCGAGCTAATTTGCCGTCTAGATAATCTGTCGCTCCAGCAATAGCCAAAACTAAAATTGCCAAACCATCTTGTTCGCTCACTAAGGCGAAGTAAATAAAGATCGGTACTCCGAGTAAACGTAAAACGCTCAGGGCATTAGGTATGTTGATGTTCTTATTCATTTGAACGTGCTAGCTCTTGTCTCGTTCTTTCACACGTACTGCCACTTGAACTGGAGTTCCCGGGAATGAGAATTCCTCGCGTAACCGTCTCTCAATGAAACGTCGGTAAGAGGCTTCAATCCAACCACTAGAGAAGACCACAAACTTTGGAGGCGCAATGCCGGCTTGCGTCGCGTAGAAAATCTTTGGTTGTTTACCACCACGAACAGGAGGTGGGGTTGCGCCGATAAGTGCACCGAGGAAAGAGTTAAGTTTTGAAGTAGGAACACGCTTTTCCCATGAATCAATAGCTGTTCGAAGTGCAGGTGCCAAACGATCTCTATGCCAACCCGTCTTTGCTGCAACGTTTACTCGTTGAGCCCATTCAACTTGATCCAAGTGACGATCAATCTCACGATCCAATTGATCGCGACGATCCTCATCGACAAGGTCCCATTTATTCATCACAATCACCATGGCTTTTCCTGCTTCTTCGGCCATCGTGATGATGCGTAAATCTTGCTCAGATATCGGCTCACTTGCATCTAAAACAACAACTGCCACTTCGCATCTTTCCAAGGCTGCTTGTGTACGAAGTGAAGCGTAATAATCCGTTCCGCTTGCTTGATTAGCACGCTTACGCAGACCTGCTGTATCAATAAATCTCCAGGTTGATCCGCCGAAGGAGATTAACTCATCAACCGGATCACGAGTGGTTCCAGCAATTTCAGAAACTATCGAACGCTCTTCTCCGGCTAGAGCATTGAGTAAAGAAGATTTGCCAACGTTAGGTCTACCAATGAGTGCGACTCGGCGATAACCATCTTGAACTTGAGCTCTACCAACTTCTGGAAGATGGGAAACAACTTTATCTAAAAGATCTCCGCTTCCTCGACCATGTAACGCTGATACGAAAAACGGTTCCCCGAGACCTAAATTCCATAGAGAGTGCGCGTCTGATTCTTCGCGTTCGCTATCTACTTTATTTGCAATCAACAGAATTGGTTTCTTTGCTTTTCTTAATTCTTGAACTAGAACATCATCTTCATCTAGTGCGCCAATTTGTGCGTCAACAACAAAACATAAAACATCAGACTGCTCCATTGCTAATTCCGCACCAGCACTTACTTGAACGGATATGCCATCAGGTTTGGACTCCCAACCACCGGTGTCCATAACGATAAATCTTCGACCTCCCCATTCGCACTCATATTGAACGCGATCGCGAGTGACACCAGGAGTATCTTCAACAATTGCTTCTCGTCTGCCAATAAATCGATTTATTAACGTTGATTTTCCAACGTTAGGGCGACCTAGAATTCCCACGATTGGCAAACCAAGTAAATTGCGTTCGCGCAGTAACTCCCAAACTCGTTCGACAGTCTCTTCTAAATTTAAAAGTGTCGAATCAATTAAAACCGCATCAGACGCCATCGCTAACGGGGATACTTTTCGCGTCGAATCAATCAGATCTCGACCATCTAAAGAGTTCTTCACTTCCATCGCAGAAACACCAGTTACTTCAGCTTCTCTGCGCGATGCGCGCGCCTCTAGATCTGCCGTTAAATAAAGTTTCAGTGGAGATTCGGGAGCAACAACATTTCCTATATCTCTACCTTCAACAACAATCCCACGTGGAGCGTTTTTAATATATTGACGTTGAATGCTTAAAAGTTCATGTCTTATCTCTGGAATTGCAGCGATGTGACTAACGCGTTCGGTTACCTCAATAGAGCGAATAGATTCATTGACATCGGTATCTCCAACAAAGAGTTGAGGATTCTCGGCATCGCAATTAAATTTCAATGGAAATGTTTTTAATAATTGCAGCAACTTCTGCGGATCTTGCTCATTTTTTTCTAAACTTAACCACGTGATTCCGCGATACAACGCACCGGTGTCTAAATAATTCCAGCCTGCACGATGAGCAATCAACTTTGCTGTACTGGATTTGCCTGCTCCACTGGGACCATCAATTGCTACAACGATTCCCATGGCTTAATTCTACGGCTAATAAAGAAAGTTATTTACGCGTTAAATGAACTTTCCAGCCTTCTTTAGTCAAAAATTCTTCGAGAGATTCAGCGCTTTTGGCTTCTAGAATCGAAAGCGTTACTAAACCAGTGTTTTGACCGGGAGTATGTTCAATCGAAACATCTTCGATATTTACTTCAGCACGTGCACAATCATTGAAGATGGCTGCAAGCTGCCCAGCTCTGTCATCAATAACAATATGTAGATAAACATATTTTCGCGGAGCCCCTCCGTGCTTACCTGGTATCAATGCACGAGCGGCGTTACCTGCCTGAATAATCTCATGAGCAAATTTTTGATCATCTAATTTCTCTTCGATTGTTTCGATATTGGTTCGCAGGGCTGCGAGAATTTCACGAATATTTGGAGCATTTTCACTCAAGATTTCGCTCCATAATTGCGCATCTGAATCAGCAATTCGCGTGAGATCTCTAAAGCCCTGTCCAATCAGATCAAACCAACTGCTCTCTTGCCCCTTTAGTGTTGCCGCCATAAGGCTTGCCACAACTTGAGGAGTGTGGGAAACCAGAGCCATAGCTCGATCGTGTTCAAGAGCGCTCATTCGAATTGCTACCCCACCGCACAGTTGGATTAACTCCCGCGCTAAATCTTCAGAATTTTTCGAACTCTGTTGACTTGGGCAGATAATCCACGACCGACCAGTAAATAAATCACCGCGAGCGGATTGTGCTCCAGCAACTTCACGTCCAGCCATGGGATGCGAACCAACAAAACGAAGAGCCAAATCCCCCAAAGCATTCACTTCTACTTGAGGTTTAGTTTTTATACTTAAGATATCTACAAATGTGGATAACGGGTTGATCGAAGCTTCGCTGGAAATGACTGAATTAAAAGATGATGGCGGTACAGCGATGACCACCAGATCAAAGTGATGATCGGATTCGAAGATTTGACCTGGATTAACAAGTGATTGAGCAAGTGAAGCAGCAGACGGATTCGAATCAGCCATCAAAACTGATACGCCTCTTTGACTTAACGCCAAGCCAATTGAGGTTCCAATCAAGCCAGAACCTACGATTTTTACGGATGAAATACCCATGATCTTGACTTATTGAGCTAAATCTTTGCGTAAAACACTGGCCCCATGCAGGTAAACATGTTCAATCTGATTCATTGCGCGCTCTGTTTGACAGTGCAACATCACGCGAATAGTTCTAGGAAGGGCATTAGGAACATCTATTTCTTGAGCGCACAGAAGTGGAACGCTGGCAAAACCGATATCTCGAGCCGCACTAGCCGGAAAAGCGGCATTGAGATCTGCGGTGGAGGTAAGCAAGACCGAAATCACATCCTCTACGGATAGGTCATTCGCCTTCAAAATTGCACTTAAAAGTTCCTTAGATCCCTCGCCAATAATTGCAGCATCATTACTGCTCACCTGCGTAGCTCCGCGAATGGCTCTGATGTTCATCCCCCTAGAGTAACGGTTGGATGCATTATGCGGCTGGATGCTTATTAGATGTTTACGTGTTTATTTCCTTATCGCTAAATTATCTTTGTCCTTTGTTTACCTATACAAGCATGTCCCGTCCTGCAGATCCAGGATGGGATTATTATCGATAAAACTATAAAATTGAGCGTAAAAATAGGCACGAATATCGATAAAGCGATACTTGATCCATAATTAACGATACATAGATAAAACGTTATTTAAAGCAAATGTATACAAACCTACAAGCATTTAAATATCTAAAGCTTTTTGTAAGTTAAGCAATTCTCCTGAGTTGAGGTCTCTCCAACGACCTTCAGCGGTCTCTCCTAAGGAGATAGGTCCGAACTTTGTTCGTATCAATCGAAGGACGTCGATGCCAACGGCTGCCATGAGACGACGGATGATGTGATACCGACCTTCATGGATAGTAACTTCGAGCCAGGTAGGAGATAGCTCTTTGAAACTCAAAACTCGGGCGATCCCGTCTTCTAGTTCAACACCCTTAGTCAAGGTCTTTTCTACGCCGACGGGCAATTTACCCTCGAACTGAATTATGTACGTTTTCTCTAATCCGTAAGAAGGGTGGGTAGCCCGAAACGTTAATTCTCCATCATTTGTGAGCAGAATTAAACCTTCTGAATCCTTATCTAGTCTGCCTACGTGAAAAAGTCTTTCGGTACGAAGATCAATAAAATCACTTAAACAAGGACGACCCTCTGGATCGAACATCGTTGACAGAACACCCTTTGGCTTATGAAGTGCTAAGTAAGTTTTGGTCAAAGATTGTGTAATTGTCTCACCATCAACCATTACTTGAGATTTTTGAGGATCGAACTTGGCACCCAGCTCTCGAATGACCAAACCATCGACCATTACCCGGCCATCCGAAATAAGTTCGTCGGCTCCCCTACGGCTGGTTATTCCAGCGTCTGCAATTATTTTGTTAAGGCGTACTAAATCCATATGTGGCTATCCATTCCCGACAGTCAGTGTTGCGCTGCACGACAGCGCTATAGAGAGAACTCTACAGTAGAAGTTGATACTTAT
>JACCDW011637454.1_pt1 | contig 42879 bp, 36 predicted proteins | sample 7449781 | NCBI WGS metagenome assembly JACCDW01 (sample SAMN15323449, study PRJNA562643) | freshwater metagenome | isolation source: river surface water | place: USA:Blue River Watershed | collected 2017-08-18 | reverse complement strand
TTTTTAAGAGCAGAGAACCATACAACTGCTTTTTCTACGGGGAAATTATTTTCATCAATTTCTCCAGAAGTTAATTTAGTATAAACTTCATTAGGATCTAATTCATTTAGAATTTGCTCCAATTTTTCCAATGAAACTTCTTCAGATTCGTTATTCTTGCTTAATTCACTTAAAGATTTTTGTTTTTGAATATCTAACTCTTTTCTAAAACTTTCAATTTGCTGTTCAGCAATATCTTGAATAAAGGAGAAAGATTGTAGTTGTTTTTCCTGCAAGATATTTTCTTTTTCGTGAATATTATCTTCCAGAATTTTCTTCATGGATTTAATTTCTTCAACTCTTAAATTATAAAGTTCTTGTTCTCTTTCTAATTCATTAGTTCTCAACAAAGCAAATTCTTCATTCTTAAGTTGCTCTTCAGCAAATAGTTCTTTTACCTTTTCAATATTCTTCCTTTCAACATCTAGAGAATCTGCTAAAAGAGTTATCATTTGTTTTTGATAATCTAGTTCAGTTTCAAAAGTACTTTTTTGAAGCTCCATTTGCTCTCGTTCTTTTTCAATTCTTTCTCTTTCACTATTGATAAGATTAAGTTGAGATTGCTTTCTTATCTCAAGTTCTTTCCTTTCATTTTCTATACTTTGTTCCTTCAAATCAATTAATTCAACAAACTTCCTTTGTTCTTCTTGCATTTGCAATCTTTGCTTGTCAAGTTCATCATTTAATCTTTTATACCTTTCCATCAATTCATTATCACTTTGATTGATTTTTTTGATGGTTTCTGAATGCTTAAGAGCTTCTAACTCTGCTTTTTTTTCAAATTCGATACGATCTAATTCAAGTTGTTGACGCTGCTTAATTAACTCAGATTCTTCAATTATTTGAGTATTTTCTTGCTCTAGTCTTACTTTTTCTTGCCTAATTTTTTTATTTTGTTCAATTAACTTCTCAATTTCTTCTCTTTGCTTTCTCTGATCTTCTATAAATTTTTGTTTTTCTGCTTCTTCTCTTTCAGAACGAAGTCTTTGCTCTTCTTGCTCAAGTAGAATTTTTTCTTCAATAACTGGAAGAGTTGCTGTGTAAGCATCAATATAAGGTTGTACAAAATTAATATCCTCAAGATCAATATTTGGATCTGTAGTCTTTAATTCAATATGACCTTTATCATGAATCCACTGAATTGCATGGATATGAGAATCTTCAAAGTCCCATTTTTCTAACACAATTCCATTTCCATCGACAATAATAGTTTTGTCAGTTGGTACAACAGTAACTCTCATTGATTAGTCTCCTCGTTATTGTTTGGTAGTAAGTTAGGTTCTTTATTATCTAGTATAGTTTTATCTTCAGAAGGTTCCATAAGTTGAACATTAACTCCTTGCGATTCAAGAAGGTCATAATACATATTTGCTGTTGCAGATAGAATATCTATGTTTGTTTCATTTGCTTTTACCATCTCATTTCTAAAAGATTCAACTGCAGAACTTGTAGATCTTTGTTGTTGAGAATTTTCGATGAGAAGAGTTGGCATCCAACTTACTGCACACCCCCAATGATCAATGTCTTTTCCAGTATTTGGATCCATACCACGGATATGCATATACCATGCACATTTTCTTTCGATACAATCTTTTTTAATAAGTGGACACCACTTGTGGTCTTCTTTTGACATGATTAATTTTAATATTTAACTACAGTATAGCAGATTTAAGTGAATTGACAAACTATAACGTCAATATATTGAACTCTAAGATCAATTGTTCCCGAAATTGGAACAGAATTCGCAGTATATGGATGATTATGTGCTAATCCTCCTCCCGCCAATCCACTTTGTGGACCATTAGAATCAGTTCCTCTTATTTCTCCTCCAGGACTTAAAACCCTCTGAACATATCTAACGCTTGTTGAAACTGAATATCTTACAGTTAATCTATAAGAATTAGGTTGCTGAGCAGTTACTGGAACTCTTTCGTTTACTGGTGTTCTAAAGTTTTGTACAACTCGATAAGTTCTAGGTTGTTGGAATGCATAAGGTCTTCTATAAGAGTTTGGTTGTTGATTATTTGCAGGATTTCTATTTCTTGCAGATACTCTAAATGGTGTTGTTGCTCTAAAACCATAAGGTCTTCTGAAATTATAAGTTACCCCAAAACTATAAGGTCTTCTATAAGATATAGGTACACCAACGTTTGTTGTTACAGGATCTCTTCTAGTTACACGATCAACATTTCTTACAGGATTTCTAAACTGAAATCTTCCCCATCTAACTGGTTGTTGGGATTGACGCCTAACAGCATCCCTATTTACTGTTCTAAAACTATATGATCTTGGTTGCTGAAAACTTCTTGGTTGCTGAAAGTTTCTTGGTTGTTGAAAAGTATTTGGTTGCTGAAAATTTCTTGGTTGCTGGAAGTTATTTGGTTGTTGGAAAGGATATCTATTTCTGAAAGAATATGGTCTTCTGAATGATCGCGGTTGTTGACTATTAACAGGAACTCCAACATCAACTGCAACCCTTGTACTATTTGGTTGCTGTACTGTTCTCGGTTGTTGACTATTAATAGTAACTCTAAAGTTTACTGGTTGTTGGTATGCAGATCTAAAAGTATATGAAATAGGAACTCTTACTGCTGTTCTAAATGGAGAAGCTCCTGCAGACGCAGTAAAATTATTAAACGCAGATCCAGCGCCATGATCATGACTTGGAATTTGATCTATAGTAAGAGTAGTTTCTCCTACTGTTCCTGCTAATGATACATTTGTGGATGATGCTACAACAACATTAGTAGAAGGAAATGTAGATGTAAAAGAATTTGTCCCTAAAGCAGTTCCACCAGTTAATCCATCTACAACTCTTAATGCCCTATTATTAATACTTATTAATCCAGTAGAATCTGTAGTTACTTGAGTCCATCCTGTAGGAGCAGATGCTTGATAAAATACTTCTCGGGTGCCTTGAGGAATAATTCCGTATTTTGATGCCAATGAAGTTCCATTACCAAATACTATTCCATTAGCATTAATTAATGCCATTTTCTATATTCTCCTTTTAATCAAAACTACAAATAATTACATCAATATATTGAACTCTTAAATCTATCGATGATGTAAATGGTGCTGGAGATCCTACAAATGGGTGACTATGTGCTTGTCCACCTCCAGTATTTCCAGTATCAGGAGAAGCAGTATTTAAGTTTCTACCTGTAACTCCAGGTGATCCTGGACTTACAGTAACAGATGATCCAGCAGCATGAGAGTGACTAGGAATTTGCTGAATAGTTAGAGTTGTATCTCCTACTGTTCCTGCTGCAGTTACACTTCCACTAACAGTTTTTGTTAAAGATGGAAATGCGCTAGTAAAAGATATTCCTCCAGCACCAGAAACACCTCCAGAACCAAATCCTCCTCCAGTTCCACTAACAACTCTGAGTGCTTTATCGTTATGAGATGTTAATTTTGTCCATCCAGTAGGAGCAGATGCTTGAAAGAAAACTGCTACAGTACTTTGAGGAATAATTCCATACTTTGAGAATAGTGAAGTAGAGTCTGAAAATTGTATTCCAGATACATTTAAAATTGACATATTCAGTACAGACTTTATCTATTTATTTATTTATCTGCCTTTAAATTAAAGGCAATAGAAATTCTTTGCGTATCTTTCAAATTTGGAGTTACATAATGAAGAACATGTGATGGAAAAAGATATAAAGTTCCAACTTCTGGTAATACTAAATGATTCGCATATTGATAATTTCCTTCATACAATCCACATTGTTGAGATCCATCAGTTCTAATCAATTGTAAAGTTCCTTCATTAAATCCATCATCAATATTAGAAGAAATTTTTGGATAATACAATGCTATAATTTCACATCCTGGATGGGAATGGACTGCATTATAACAAAATTTATCATTGATGTTAATCCACCAATCACATCCATGCTCACTAAATCTTAATTTAAAATCATAATTTTGAGAGATATCATTTGCTGCTAGGATTGTATTAAATGCCAAATTTTGTACATTTGGTATTAAATCTCTTCTAATATCAAACAAAGAATAGGTTTGACTTTGCCATCCATGTATATTTGATTTCTGTACTCCTCGTGGATCATCTTTTCTAAGATTTAAACATTCTTCTAATATAGAATCATTATCTATATCCAATTTAAACTTAGAAAAAAATGTAGGGAATATAATATCAAAAGAAGAATCTAATACTTTTAATTCACTATATTTAATAGAAGTTGGTAAAATTTTATTTACATGAGAGTGAGTCATAATTTATTTCTTTATTTTCCATTTACGAAGAATAATACTTGATTAATTCTATAGTGGGCATCTTCAAAAGTATCTCCAAACCAAGTATTATCATGAATATACATTCCATGCCAATACTTATGTCCATCAAACATTACAAATCTATTATATTTAGCTTTTATTTTTAAAAGTATTTCCCACTCTTCTTTGGGAGTCCATGGATTTTTATGTTCATTTGATTGATTTTTTACAGTATACTCTTCATTTTTAGGAAGGTAAATATATGTCCCTTCATATTCTTTACCATCATAATCGTTAAAGTAAATTATACCATTATATCCAGAATCATGATGAGGCCACCAATAATAATCTTTGTAGTTATTATTGGGACATTTTTTAAATCTAGTATAATTTGTCACTACTTCATGATCATAATCAGGGTTTTGTCCACATAATGCTCCTAACTTTTTATAAACATTAGACATTCCCTTATGTTCAATCATGTGCCTTCTATCTTCAAAATCGATCATATTTCTTGAAGGTTTTTCCCATTCTTTCCACACTGGTGGAGTCGTGCTATTCAAAAATTTAAATACTAATTCTGGATACTTGTAAAAGTTATCCATGTAAAATAACTTAGTTCCAAAAAAATCAAATATTTTCATATTTGAAAAATCATTAGTTTCAAATATCCATTCCGCAGATAAATCTATTTTCATAGCATTAAAAAATTTCTTCTAATTTACAATCATCTACACAAAATCCAAAAACCCATAAAATCCTTTCTCTATCTCCTTCTATTTCAGTTACGCGATGATTGTGTTTTGACACTACATACATTAAAAGGTCTCCTTCAGAGACAGGATATTCTATACCTTCAATTATAGTTATTCCACCAGACTTTGAATTTTGAGTTATTACATTACAATGTAATGTATTTGTTCCCTGTATGTATACTGGATCAATATGATCCTCAATTAATCCTGGAGAAAATCCTATACCATTTACTATTCCATCATAAAAAGATGGCGGATGTTCATAGGTATGAAGATTAAAAAAATTTTTTATTCTGTTTTGTACATTATAACATTCTTTTGGATATTTTATAACAATATCAGTATTTTTTGCAACTAACTCATTCTTCATCCTAGTAGTAAATCTAGTACCAGGATGAAGTGCGTCCATATGAGCATCTTTAAAGTATGAATTTTTCCAATTATTTAAAGTCCATTGATTTAACTTTATTATCTCATCATCAAATAAAAAATTTTTAACTATTTTTACATACATTATTAAACATCATTAGATGATAGATAATATTCTTTTTTAGGTTCTTTATCACAAAATCCACATTCCTCTTCTGGCATTTCTAATAGCATATTAAATGACATAATAACTCTTTCCTCATCATATTCACATGGACTAGTATAGTGATTTAAAAACGACGGAAAAACAATTAAAGATCCTTCCCTAATTCCAGGAGGCATCTCATTTTGTGGCCCGCATCTTCCATCAGATGCAGTAATAGGATTAATAAAAACAGTTGGTGTATGATATTTTGGATTAAATTTCATAAACAAAACAGCACTCAATCCTGAAAGACCATGATTGTGAACAGAATGGTATTTTGTTTTTACAGATTTTTCAAACCAACTATTTTCTATTGAAACATCCATCTCATAAACTTTAGTAATGATTTCTATTTCATTGCTAAGGTTATCCATAATACAATGTGTAATATCATCATAATTATTTTCAGAAAGATTATAATGATAATCAGTTTCAACATCATAAAGTGATTTACCAACACTTTTAAAAACAGTGTTATCACTTTTTCTTTTATTATAAAGATCAAAGAAAGGTTTCTTTTTATTTTCCCAATCTTGAACTTTTAAATGAAGAAGAGGAACTGAATACAAAGGAATTAGATAATCTGCAGAAGGATTATCTTCACTTAAACCAATGTCAAAATATTTGTCGTAAAAAAGCATAAGTACTCTAAGCGTATGATAATTATAGTATAATAAAGGTCACTTTACAACTTTCCAATTTTCATCTTCCTTGAGTGACATCCAAAATTGATATGATTTATTTAGAGATTCTAAACGAACCTTATCTTCAGATTCTTCTAGAATACGGCAAGAATGAAATTCATCCATAAGATCGCAAAAAGTAACTTTTGCTTTAAATGAAACAGGAGTAACGCAAATAAACTTGGTTTTCATAATTTCTTAAAGTTGTTTGTTCAAACCTGACAAAGCAGATTCTAAAGGGTTTGTGGGTGGTCTGTCAAGTATTGTTGGAAAAGTTCTTTTTCCATTCGGGATGCCTCCTGTTCCCAAGGAAGATCATCATAATCCTTATCGGAATAATCAATGCCTTTCCATAGTTGAAGAGATCCTTTATCCCTGAGATCTCCGCGAACATGCTGATAGACATGCCACATCTCATGGAGAATAGTTTGCAAATAATCCTCAAGTGTGAGATAATTATGTATCTCTATGAGGAATGCCCTTGGTCTATAGTCACAGTCTTGAACTGTACACCAACCATAAACACCTTCACGCAATAAACCGCGATGATGTATCATAATGTCTAGTTGATGCCTAGGAAGATACTTCTCTAGAAACCAATTAACCACATTGAAGCAGTGTTTTTTACGAGCACGATGTCCAGTAATTTCGATGTAAGAGCGCATGACCAATGAATAAACCAAATGAATGAAGAAACAAAAAGAAGTCGCTCAAAACTGGAGTACATGCATTGCCTCTGTGCAACTGCAAATATTCTACCAGATCTGAGCGACCGTGGAAGTCAAGTGGACAGTTTAATAAGTGCCCGCGTCGATCACCACCCTCTTCAACTGTAGATATGTTCCATCATCTTGGAATAATTCCCTAATTCCAGATTGACTATTAATAACTAAGTTATTCGCTTCTACTTTTGCATAAGTATCTATAGTTACAATATTGTTAACAAGTTCTCTTACAGATGATGCAATAGCAATTCTTTCTGCAGAATCATCCCAGAAAATTGCTGCCTTTCTAGAAGTATTTAAACCAACATTATAATAGTTAAGAAGTACACCTGCATCATAATTTGTAGTAGTATTAGGTCCAATTAGAGTTCCAAGATTATTTGGATCTTCTAATAGTCCAATATCAATTAAACTATCTTTTATTTTTAGATTATGATTATTAAGTGTTGCATCATTTCCATTAAAGAATACACTATTTGCAGTTAGGTCACTTCCGATTGCAACATTTCCTGATGGTGCTTCTATACTAATACAAATAGTTCCATCAGAAGCTAATATATCATCACCATTTATTTGAATATCTCCTTGGAAGATAGTTTTTGTGTTATCCTCCAGTTCAATATTGACAAGACCATTTGATGCTCTTATACTATTACCATTAACTCTAATGTCACCAGCAAAAATAGTCTGTAAACCATCAAGTAAAGTTATGTTTGTTGCACCAGTACCTGCTTGAATCTTATTTCCTTCAATTCTTAAATCACCAGCAACACTAGTTAAAGTATTACTAGTCATGGAAATATTAGTTAGTCCATCAGAGGCTCTTATGTCATTTCCATTAACTCTGATATCACCAGCAAAAATAGTAAATTGGTCATTGACCATTGTTATATTGGTTTGACCACCACCAGCAAGAATATCACTACCACCAACTCTAAGATCACCAAATACTGTTCCTAAATTATTACTATTAAGTATGATAGACGCTGCTCCATCAGATGCTAAAATCTGATCATTTTTTAATAATAAATCTCCATATAGATGAGTTTGATTATTTCTTATAGATGCAATACCACCACCTTGTGTACCAATATCAATAAACAGAGCATCACCTAAAACATTTGCAAACTGTACAGTTTCATCAAAAATATAAGCAGTACTAGAATTGGTTTTTATTCTATCACCATTAAATTCAATATCTCCATAAAATCTAGTATTTGTATTATCTTCTAAAGTAATATTAGTATTACCAGTTCCTGCTTGAATATGATTCTGCTGAATCTGTAGTCTTTCTACATGGAACTGATAGTTATTAAAAGTTGCAATACCTAAAGGATTTCCATTACCAATATTAATAGTTTCAGCATCACCAAAAGCATTTAAATCCTTTACGTTTGTATTTAATAATGTAAAGGAAATGTTAGGATCGGAAACATCAGCACCTATATTATTACCATTAACAATTAAATCTTCACCAATATAAAAAGTACTTGATATTGGATTATAGAAAATTCCATTATTAACAAATAATTCACCACCAACAGCAGTCTGTATTCCTGGTTGATTTAAAAGTGGGAAATAATAGAAAGCGTCAAGAGTTGCTAGTTTAATATCAACATTATTTGCTTGTATTGATGTTCTGGCAACACCATTAATTGGCGCTGGAGATGTAAAAGTAGCGACACCTGCAAAAAATGCATTACCATTAGTTACTTGATCACCAATATTTAATCTCGATATTGTGCTAATTCCAGTTACATTTACACCATTTACAATATCTGGAGCATCTCCAGTAAATGCTTGTGTTCCAGCAAAAATAGTATTTCCGTTAAAATTGCTACTTTGATTAACATCTAAGTTTATAAAATAACCAAAATTCCATCTTGAAGTAGGACTTCCTACATTTATAGGTGAAGTTGGAGATGGTAAAAGACTGCTTGCAAATCTAGATGTAAGTCTTATTTCATCAGACTCACTATCTCCGAATTGTACATCAGATTTAAATAAACAAGTTGATAAAAACTCAGATGGTTGAGATGCTGAATATCCTATTGTAACATAATTAAGTACACTTAATCCTGCTCCAACTTGTAAGTTAGAACTAACAGTTAATCCACCATCAATATCCATCGCATAATAAGTACCGCCAAGACCAAAAACTCCAGGTTTATCAATAAATCCTGAAGTAAAACTTCCAGATCTTAATTCTACTCTATCGAATGTTGTTAATATACCACCACTAACGACTATACCTTTATCAAATTTAGGAGCATACAATCCTAAAAATGAGGTGATACCGATAAAATCAGTATTATTGTAAACAAGAATTTTATTTCTAGTTGAATAATCTGGAGAACTGATGTACTGACTACCAAATAAAACAGGGCTATTAATGATTGCTGTTCCACCAGCAGATACTGTTAATATTCCAGTAATAGTAACATCTGTTAAAGTTGCTACACCACTAATATTAACAGATCCAGATCCAGCAATACTTACATTGCCGTCCATTTCAACATCATTTAGAAAATGGGCGGAATTAAATGCTATTAATGATCCTTCAGGATCTCCATAATTCGTTATCCTATCAAGATAAGTTGATAGTGCAGCACCAATTCCCACTCCATCGGAGAATGCAATATCTGTAGTTATTCCTATTTTTTTTACGGAATCATCTATTTCAACAAATGATGCAAATTGAGATAATTCTCTGTTATTTCTAGGCATCTACTTACTCTAGATTACTTCTTATGTTTTATTTATTAAACAGCAGTTGTGCTAAGATTTCCAGAATCATCAACAATCAAACGATAACGAGTTCCATTAGGTGATGTAAGTATTAATCCAGTAGAAGTGTTTATCCCAACAGAAATATCACCATCACGAACGGTCAGTTTTTCTGTTGCATTCGTGGTTCCAATTCCAATATTACCACTAGAGTTTGCATAAAGTCTAATGTTTCCTGCACCATCGGAAAGAACTACATTGTTAGATGAGGTTCTGATATCAAGTCCTCCAGAATTTCCAGTATACATTCCCAAGATTGTATTACTTGATCCTGATGTGATTGAACTACCAGCACTTCTTCCAAGAAAAGTATTATTGATTCCAGTTAAAAGTGAAGATCCAGCATAAGCTCCAATTGCAGTATTAGCATCATAATTGCTAAATGCAGTATCACCTAAAGAACCTAATGCACTTATTCCAAAAGCAGTATTAAAATTACTTGCTTGGTTGACTCCTAAAGCATTCCAACCAACAGCAGTGTTTTGTTGCCCACTTCCACCATTATAGTTTTTACGACCAGCACCTTGACCAACATGCACACTGTTAGAACCACCTGAAATATCAATTTCTCCCACCTTAAGAGGTCCACCAAGATATAAACTAGTAGTTCCAGTAGCAACTGGACCAATTGTAGCAATACCAGAAACACTTAATTGATTCGTAAAAGTAGTTCCAGTGACTGTTACACCAGTTCCAAGAGTTTCAAATTTATTAATGTCCTGATAATTAAGTTTTACTCCAGCACCTTCAGTAAATTGAGCAATAGTTTCAGTTCCATTATATTTTCTAATAAAAACTTCATCTGCTTCTATATAAAGATCTCCCCCACTATTAGTATCATAATTTTTCAAATATGTATTAGAACCATCAGCATATATTCTGAATTTATTATTACCTAAAGTAATTTGATTAGAATTGGTTCCGTAACTATATTCAGCAACTTTTATATCATTTTGGAATGAAGAAACCCCAGAAACACTTACGTCTCCTTGAACTGTAAGAGCACTTGTTGGATTTGTGGTTCCAAAACCAACATTAGAAAGTGTATGAATACCTACTGATGTTGTAACCCATTTACTACCAGAGATACCAGTTAATCCAGAACCATCACCAACAAATTTAGAAGCAGTAATGATTCCAGTAGTATTAACACTTGCAGTTGAAGTTAATGCTGATGCAATACCACTTGAAGATGCATAAGTTGCAACTCCAGAGAAAGAAGCATAAGTTGCAATTCCAGGTACAACGTTATCAAAATAAACTGTAACTCCAGCACCAGATCCAATTGCAGTTAATGAAGCACCAACAAAGTTAAGATTAGTAACCTGACCAGCAGTTCCTACAACTACTCCTTCTTCACCAATCGTAATACCTTGAATTCCACTTCCACCAACACCAATGCTACTTGCATTATATGCGACTAATTCTACAGTTTCTCCTGCAAATGCTGGAGCAACTAATTCAATTCTAGTATTTCCTGTACTAGGTGTATATTCATCCTGAGATAATTTTACACCATCAACGAATACATCAATAAAATCTGCCGCAGCATATGGTAAAAATCCTGTTGATGGGAAAGTGACTTGTCCAGATACTGCTGTATATGTCTCTACAACTCTAAGTACTGGAATTGCTTTCCATTCTAAAGCATCCCCAGTTGATTCTAAATATTCTCCTGATCTTCCTGTAGTTCCTCCTACAGATAATGCACCAGTAATTCTAAGATCTCCATAAAGATCTAAATTAAATTCTGGATTCGCTGAATTAATACCAACTCTATTAGTTTCATCATCTGCACAAAGTAAAGTTTGTGCTACTTCAAGACCATTTCTAACTACGAAATTCTTATTAATGGTCATCCTTTCTCCTGAGGTTCACTATCCCCTCGATAACTTTTTACTATTTAGTTAAGGGAATCTTGGGAATGTTTGACCACAATTATCTAACAAAGTACCAGAGAATCTAGTACCATTGATAGCATTGTAAATGCTGCTAGCATTTGGATAAGTAGTAGGATTATTTTTAAAATTATTTACCCAAGTTTGAATTTCTGAAACTGAAGGAGCTCTATTTAACTTATCCCAATATGCTCTCATGATTTCTCTACAAAGGTTGAAATATGTTTCTGTAGGTGGAGCAGGAACTGAGTATGTTATACGAGCTCTTCCAGGTGCGCCATTCCCACCTGAAGCTCCTTGCGCTCCACCTCCTCCTCCTCCACCAAAGTTGCCACCTCTTCCACCTTGTCTATTTCCACACTCATTATTATTTCTACATACTCCATTCTCACCGGCATCTCCTGACCCACCAGTAATACTTCCCCCTCTTCCTCCATTTCCACCACTGGCAGGGCCTGAATCGCATCCATTGGCACCATTAGATGATTGACCGCCATTTATTTGACCAGCGCCACCACCGCCGCCACCTCTTTTACCACCACTTCCTGATGTATCATTTCCTCTAGAACCTCTACTTGTTTGACCTGTTGGAGATGAATTATTACTTCCACCATCACCTGGTGAACTTTCTGCAGATCCTTGTCCTCCTTCTCCTTTCCATGTTCTTCCACCCATAGTAACAACGGTGTCTCCTCCCTTTCCAGCTCTACTTTCACCTTGACTATTATTTCCACCACTCCCTACTGATATACTTACGGTTTGTCCACCAAAGTTGCCAGTTACTTCTCCCCACGCAGCACCACCTCCACCTGCACCATGGGCAGCATCACTACCGCAACCTTGATCACTAGCACCTCCACCTCCACCACCAATTACCGCAGCATAAAATCTATTAGTTCCTGCAGGAAGAGTTAAAGAACTATTTCCTTGACCATAAGTTTGGTCAAAAGATGTACCACCTCCTCTAGAAATGGTTCCACCACCACCACTTAATCCAGTAGCAAGGAATCCTGAACTTTGAGTATCTCTTGTATTAACTGTTATAGCACCATCTACACTACCACTACCATTTCTTACTGTACAATCTAGTGTTCTGGAAGTAAATGATGCAGAGACTCCACCCACATTAAGAGATGCAGTTCTGGTAGTTCCAAAAGTACTTGCATTAGTTAATCTAACTCTTAAACTTGATGTTGAAGTGCCATTTTGAACAGTTTTTGAAGTTCCACCACTTTCAAATTGTGCCCCAGTACCACTAACAGTTGCTGTTACAGAAACTCCAGGTGACAATCCACTTACAGAACTTCCTCCATTAGTAAACACTGGTTCTGATACAACGTTTGCATTTAATTGTTGACCAGTAAAGGAAGGTGGTTCAAATCTAAAAGAATCTGGTGTTCTGTCATCAGTGACATTAACTCTTACACTATCACTAATTTGATTTCCTTCAGCGTCTGAAACAGTTATACTATAAGTAGTCGTTGTTGTTGGGGTGACAGATAATGACCCACTAACTTGCCCTCCAGCATCAAATCCAGATGCAGAAACAACAGATGTTGCTAAGAATGAAGTCCACCTTAAAGTTGTTGATTGTCCATTAATAATATTTTCACTATCTGCAGTCAAATTAACAGATGGAGTCAAATTGACTGTATGACTTGCATTTACTGTTCCTCCAGGGCCTGTAGCAGTTATGGTATATGTTCTATTATCTGCTGTTAAATTTGATAATGTTACGCTACCATTTTGTTGATTTCCTGTACTAAAATCATTTGAAGTAATGGAAGTTGCAAATTGAGTTTTCCAGAATAAAGTTATGTTACCACCATAAGGTATACTACTACTAGATGAACATGTTGATGTATCTGATGGGCACAAACTAGCAGTTGGAGTTGGAGGATCACCAACTGTTACTTGCACACTTCTAGTTGTTGATCCAGTAGAATTGGATACGGTCATTGTATAAGTTGTTGTCGTCAAAATATTTGTAACAGATCTAGATCCAGATCCTTTTGGTGTTGTTACAGTTGATACTCCAAAATTTGTAGTTACAGATGCATTTGTAACGTAGTCATAGGTGTATGATATGGTTGTTGATCCACCATCTGGGAATATGAACGGAGCATTTCTTGGATTTGCATCTAATGTTAATTCAGGTAAAGGTGGTGCTGCAGGGACAATTCTATAAATTGCTTGTCTTGAAGTACCGTATGAAGATGCTAATGTAACAGTTGTAGATCTTGTACTATCATAATATGGAGCAACCATATAAATTTCTACTGTTTCTCCAAGAGAAACTGTTAAACTAGTTCCTGTCCTAGTTCCAACCTTTAAGTATGAGTTTGTAGTATCACTTGTACTTACGGTACATCCACAATCTTTATCGAATCCTGCTGCAACAAAACTTCTACTATAAGTTTGTCCTGGAATTGCTTCTCTTTGTTCTTCTAAGGTAAATGTTGTAATATTACAGAATCTTTCTGCAGATCTTACAAACCAAGTATCAGAAGTTGATCCTGGAACTCCAGCAACAACAGTATTAGTATCAGTACCACTTACAGTGAAAGTTGCAGAAACCTGACCTAAAGAATTTGGAGATGATATAATTCTAAGGAAAATTTGATCACCATTTCTTACTTGGGCACTAGCAGTTCCAAAATCTCTAACTGTTTGATTATTTCTTACAACTTTGAATTGTGCTGCAGATCCATCCCCACCAGTTCCTGTAATTGTGGCAGTACCAAAGTCATTCGTTGCCTCAGTCATTCCAGATAGTGTAATTGGAGCACTATCAATTCTATTTTCTGGTGGAGTTAAAGTAGCGGTTCTTTCTACTCCAGTTCTATCTACAAAATTGAATGGAGATGGAAATGTTTTTACTGGTGCAGGTCTTGTAGTTACTTCAAAAGACCCTACAACACCATTTACATTAAGAGTTGCAGTTGCTTTTGTTGAATAATTTGGAGATGCAACGATTCTAACAGTAATTTGATCTCCATTTTGTGTTTGAAATGAACTACTGCTAAAGTCTCTTACAGTAATTCCATCTCTTACAACTCTAAATTGTCCACCAGTAATGGTAGTTGGTAATAAATTATTACCATTTACATTAGGATCTGCTCCACTTAATGTAATGGTATTTGAATCATGAATTGAGTTTATATTAACATCAGTTAATGGATTAAAAACAAATGCATTAACTGTAGCGTCTGCAACTCTTGTCCTTATATTGTATGATGTTGTATATGTACCAAGAGTTACTGTTGTTACTACATTTGTATTATAAAAACCAGAACTAGTGTTTCCTAAGTAAATGTAATCACCATTAAATACTTTTCCAGAAGTACCTGAGTTTACGCCATTAATATATAAAGTTCCTGTGGGTGTTGTTATTAGAGCATCAACACCAATTGTATCATCAATATCTAATACTTGAACTTCATTACTGGTTCTACCTACACTTACTTCATTATTTAAACTATCTGTAAAATTAAACGGAATAGGATCATCATCAAGTTCTCTTGTTCTTACTAACCAAGCAGCATCTCTTTTTCCAATTCTTACATTTACATTATAACTTCTATTAAAATCAAATCTATCACCATTTTGTATAGTTCTTATTTGTAAACTTACAGTATCATTATTTCTAATAATAATTGGATTATTATTATCATTTCCATTACGATATTCTCCACCATTAACAGAGACTGAACATCCAGAACCTACAGCAGTGACTAATGCTTTATAGTTAATACCAGTAATAGTTTGACTATTACTGGTAACTGCAGCACCAGGCATTTGGTTACTAAGATCAACAAATCCGAAAAAATCTGGATATTCGTCTAGGTTTCCTCTCCAAGATATATTAGAACCTGGACCTTGAGCCCCCATTAATGGCATATTATTTCTCCTCTAACAATATTAACTATATTGTGATTGTGAATAAAGAACCTCAAAATCAGAAGTTGGATTTCCTGTAGAATCCTTTCTAATGATTACATAAGTATATAGATCTAGACTGTTTGCATTTCCACTATTTATAGTTAATGATCCATAATATCTTGGGGAAATTTGTACTCCGTCAATTTTAACAACATTGTTATAATATGCTGTTGATCCTTGCTTTGTGTTCATTGCAACTGTTAGTGAATCACCCACAGTTAAGAAGTTTGTTAGTGCGAGTCCAACATTTGCTCTGAAGTTTACAGTCCAATTTCCAACTGCTTCTTGAGTAAAGTAGTAGATTGAAGATGAATCTAAATCTAAGTCAATGGTAGTTCCAGATCCTACTCTTCCCACAGTATTTACTAATGTAGTATTTTCAATAATTTCAAATACCTTCATTGTGCCAACAATTTCAGCATTACCAGCACAATACATTGCTACGCCTGCTTTTGCACTAAAAGTAGCGAATCCAACGTTTCTTGTAGTATGAATACCAATAGCATCAATACCCCAAATATCGGATACGTTAAATAGTCCAGCGCCATCTCCAGTGAATGATCCAATAAAGAATCCATTCAATTCAAGTCTATCTTTTCTTATTGAGATAGGAGCAAATGGATACCAATCATTATCAGTGGTATAAATCCATCCAGCATTTTGTCCTTTTAATGGAGTTCCATTAAAGATAACATCTCCTGGGTTTCCAGCTTGTTGCCCAAATAATTCAACTCCAGACTGAGGTTGAGTAATACCTACAGTATATTTTCTAGAAACAATTTCATCACCTTGCAAGTACAGGCTCTGTGCTTCAACCCCCTTAGATGAAGTTGATGTAATCTTATTGTTAAAGACTACTGGACCATCAAACTTAGAAACCGCATTTTTATTTTCTCCACCATCAACTCTAATTGCTCTATTAACATTAATTTCAGTAGAAAGAATTACATTTTCTCCAAGTCTAGTAGAATCAACTGACTTTACTTCACCTTTAAATGATGGATATGGAGTTGAGAATACTTCTTCTTCACCATTACTAGAAATTTTTCTACTATTACTTACATAAGAATCTCCATCACTGTTTAATCCACTGTAGACAATAAATCCACCATTAAAAGTAAAAGCTTGTGAGAGAACTTCTTCTGCAGCACTAAGTTGTCTATCTTGACGATCTGGGAATGCTGTTGAATAGTTACCTGGACCAAATCCAAGATATTCAAATGTATGTCCAGATGCACGGATAATTGAGTGTCTTCTAAATTCTGCTGGAATCGGTTTAATTCTTCTTACAATAGAATTAAGTCTATGTGTTGTTGAAGTTGTTCCTAGAAGTCCTCTGAAAACTTTTACAGGATTTCCTGCAACAGTTCTCTTAATTCTCATGATTTCATTATCAATTGCAATATAATCACCAATTTTAAAATCTAGATTTTGGAGATTTTCAATACTAATTTCATCAGTAGTTCTAGAAACAGCAAATATAGTTCTACTTGTAATGTTACCATACTGAGGTCTAATTCTACTTGAAATAGACTCATTATCATTGGTTAAAGTACCTGCTTTAGAAGTATATCCTGTTGGATATAAGAATGGACTTCCACCTAGAATTGGACTTAAAGTACTTACTCCAACATTAACAATTAATTGATTTAAAGCTGATGGAGTTTCTTTAATAATATGATATCCATTATAAATTTGTCCATCTCCAGTTACACCAGCAATTAAAATTTTATCATTAATTTGCAATCCATGATTGTTCAATAATGTTACTGTAGTAATACCTGAAAGATTGTCGTATGAAATATTAGTAATTGTATTTGATTCACCTTCAAGAACAGCAATTCCATTAGAAGTCGCATCTAATCCTATTCCACCAGTAGAAGCAATTCCTATTGATGATGCTGAAGAAACAATGACTGAATTTGTTTGTCCAACTGGAACATCAGTGATTCTATAAAGTGTATTATAATTATAATCTTCAGTAGAAGTATTAGTTACAGATATAGTATCTCCAATATTATCATAGATTTTAGTAACGCTAACAATACCAACTACATGTCCACTTACTGTAGAAACACCTACAACATACATGGAATTACCTATTCCATAAGCACTTCCTCCATCTACAATTTTGACACTATCAATTTGTCCAGTTGCAGATATTTGAATATTTGCAGTAGCGTTTTGTCCAGTTATGGTGTTTTGGAATGGGATTAGTTTTGCATTATAAAGATACTCAGTAACACCAATTCCAGAACCATAATTTAAACCAGGATTAACAATGCTTACTTCAATAAGTCTATTCAGTCCATGGTCAATTTCTGTAAAAATTGTATGATTAGATGCATTTGTAGCAGACGTTGAAGAAATATCAGTTATTCCAAATCCAACATTAAAATCATTTAACCCTTTTAATAAAGTTTCTTTGGTTAAACTGTATTCTGGATTATTAACTACAACCTTTCCAATTGGATCTGATAATGCAAATGATGTTGCTGAATCTGGATCAGAATTGGGATTATCTCTATCAAATAGTGGGTATAGTTTTTCAATTGGTTGTAAGAAATTAAATTCAGTAAATGGACTTTGAGATGGTGAATTAGATGAATTTACAACTGTTAAATGATAAATTCCATCTTGCTCATTTTTAACATACTTTTGAATTTCTTTTGATTTATATACTAAGAAAGTAGAAGCATATCTACTTCTCTTTACTTTTGGTAGATTTTGAGTTCTATTTGAAGTATCAGATGTAAAGTTTCCTGGATTTGTAGTTAATGGAACTTTAAATTCTTTTTGATTTACTACATCAGAAACAAGAAAATCTCCATTAAATCCAAACTTGAAAGTTCCTGTTGTATTAAATCCACTAACAACATTACTAATTTCTACATAAGATCCTACAGTCAAATTGTGAGGCATTTCTGTTCTGATAGTTGCCTTTGAACTATCAACATCCCAATCAGCATCAGCAATGAACTTTAGATTTCTGAATTCGGTAGAGTTTAAAATTTCTTGAGTTGAAAAACTTTGATATTTTGCAACTTCTTCATCACTCAATCCATCGATGTTATTTGATTCTTGTATAATAAATCCTTCTACTGGAGGTCTTGAAGTAATTGTAGAATCTTTTGGAATAACATATCTAAATTTAAATAAAGTATCCTCAGCAGATCTATCATCAGGTCTTCTTTCAATAAATGTTCTAGAAGTTCCTTCTCCAAGTCCATTTACACCTAGAGATCTAACTTTGGTGTAAATATCATTATCATTTACATCGACACTTATATACCAAGATCCAGTAGTACTATCAAATTGTACAGGGTGTCCAATATTACCAGAAATTTTATCTGCAACTCTACTTACTACACGAAGAATACCTCCTCCGTTATTCATATTCATTGAGATGTCATTATTAGCATCATTCAATGTTGCAGCGATTTTGATCTGATTCGCTCCTAATACTGGGTTTGGAGCAATTGATTCAGTGATAGCATAATAAATTCTTTCTGGTTCTATTCCGTCAGGAAGACTTCCATCATTACTTATTACTCTTATAGTTTCACCATTAAGTAGTCCATGATTTGTTTCAAAAGTCAATACAGAGTTTGAAATATTATTTACTTCTGCATTTCTTTCTACTTTATATGATTTTTCAGATGTTACATTTGGATTTCCAAATGGAGATTGCATCACAATTTTTGATTCATATATTGTAGTCTGATTATTTTCAGAAATCAATACTTTTAGATAATCATCAGTTTTTGCACCAATCCTGTATCCATCGATTACAGTTTCTGGTGGAATATCCGCGTTTCTTTCATTATACAGATATAATCTTGATGTTGTACCTGCACCAGCAGAAACCGCAGTTGTTATTCCTACATCAATACTAAGGAATTCAATCGAGTCTGTCTCAGTCTCTAATTCTCTTGGATTGATAATGTGTGAAATATATCCTACATCATCTCTTGGGAATGCGTCTTTTTTAAATCCAGAAGATATTAGAGATTTTGCGCCAAAGTTTGAGTTTGAGTTTGTGATGGATTGATCTCCACCAGTATCAGCGTAGAAATGATAAGTGAATCCAATAGCAAATACAGAAACAATTTGTAGTAGTGCGTTATTACTACATTTAATGTGGAAATTACTATAAGAAGGTTTATGAACTGCTCTTGAATTTGTATGAAGATTTTCATTTCCTGGAGAAGTCTTATCTTCATATAATCCAGTATCAGGATTATATTTTACAAAAGCATTATCATCTTTTTGAAGACCAATACCAGTAAATTGAGCGACAACCATGGATTTAAATCCTGTTGCTTTATCACCATCAGCGTGCATTCCGTTCATACCAAATACTGAACGGAGTGAAATATTGAAGATATAAGGAGATGCTGAAGATACAGTATCTACAGAAATATTAAGTGATACCCCAGCGATTGTTGGTAGTGGATCATCTGGTGGTACGGAGACTTGATATTGAATTTGTGTTGGAGATAGTACATCAAATACTACAAATTGTCCATCATAACCATCTGCAGATACTCCAGAAATTCTGATAGGAGTATTTACGTCTAGTCCAGGTAACTCTTCTTCAAGAGTTGCAGTAATTAGATTAGATGAGATATTTCCATCACCTGCTCTAATACTTGTAATTCCTACTTCTGCGCCAGTGGAACCTACAATACGATATTCATCAATTTTTGGTTGAATATCTAGAGCATCGCTTGGATAATCTGGGAATACATCTCTTCCAGTAGCACTACCAAAGGCTAAACCAACCTTTTCATAATACATATCAAGATCAGTTCTTGAAGTATTATAAGTTAAGAAATCGTCATCAATAATTACTGGATTTACACCATCAGCATACTCAAAACAAGTTAGTTTGTGGTGAGAGAAGTTTGGAACAAAGGTGTTTGTTGTATAGTCTTTATAAGCAATGCTGTTAAGATCAGCATCAAAAATAGAAAACTGCCAGAAATAACAAGCACCTGTTACTCTGAAAATAGCAGATCTTTCAATTTGATCATTTTCTGGATTTGGTACATATTTGGGAAGAATTTTAGTCTTTCTTAAGTCAAGACCAACAATTGATGTTCCTCTTGGAATAATTACTCCACCATGAATACTATTAAGTTTGTATAGAGCATTATTAGGACTAGTTAAATCAAAATTACTTCTAATATCAAATGGAGGGAAATTATCACTGGTTGTTCCAGATCTTAATCTATAAGTATTTGGAATATCATCTTGGATAGGAATCCATCCAGGTCTGTTGTCTACAATATGTTCTCCTGGATAGAGAAGAATGGTAGTTTTACCAAATCTATCGTTATTATCTCCAGACTGATATGAGAATCTTGCTGCCTCAATCAGTGCTCTTTGAATAGTTTTGAATGGTCTAGCAAGTGAATTACCAGTATTTTCAATACTATCAGTAGAATCTAAACTAGAAGGATCAACGTAAAGTATTTCTCCTTTTGTACTCTTCAGAAAATTATCTAAGCGGCTGAGACCCATTTTATTGCTCTATAAATTTCTATATGTTTTATTTATCATATGAAAAAAAGAGGAGACCTATATAGATCTCCTCTTAGAGCACTTCCTTCACACATTATTATTTTACCACTTTTCTTCCTTCCATGTCAAACGTTTTTTAAGATCTTTATCAAAAATCATTAAGTATCTATGCTTTCTACTTCTTTCTTTCCATTCACCTTCTTGACCTTTTATAGAACCTCTTGAATGCTTAGTACCATCAGCATAGTAAAAGTCTTTCTTGGGATCAGTTAAACCGTAGTAAGTAAAATTACAAGCTCTGTATATAGTTCCAACGTGGTGATTAGCATCAGCGTAACTAAGAATACAACGAACGCAGGCATCTTTTCTAAACCTCTTAATACAACGACTAACGAACCAAGAAGTAATATTATGCTCTTCCTTTTGAATATCTGGATGTATACATAAACGAGAAAGTTCAAATAGACCTTCTTGTTCATTTCTTTCTAGACCGAATGCACCTACTGCGATTTCTGGAACTGGGAGACCAGTAAAAACGCAAGTGCCAAGACACCCGCCAATATTAAGGATGTCTGTGAATGATCTGCGGAATAATCCATAATTGAAACCAGATTTAAAATCTTTGGATTCATCTTTAAGATAATGATGAGTATAAAGAAGATTTTTAATCTGTTCTTTATACACTTTATCTATATAAAAATCCGATTTCATTTAAGTATTTTTACTCACTTTGTTTGCATTCTAACATATATTCTACAGTATTTGCTACATCATTCATAGCATCTCTAAGAAATGGTTGCTGACCAGATTCTTGCTTAATGATGGGGCGAGAATCATCTGTAAGAGTCCAACGCCACTGCTTCATGTCTTTGCAATACCAGAGATTAATTTTCATGCTTGAAATGCTCCAATCTAAAGAATGCGTCATAATTAAAAATTCAAATGTATTTTAAGCCCCCAGACGGAATTGAACCATCCTCTCCGCTTTACAAGAGCGGTACATCGCCACTTAATGCTTTAGAGGCAAACTAATCATCAGAAGGCATCATCTCTGGGTTTTCTAATTCAACTTCAAATAGCAAAGGATGGCATTCTTCGTCTATAAGATAGAATGAAGATTGATACAAATCCTCTGGTTCAAAGCGTCTTTCATTGTCTGCTAGTTTTATTAATTCTAGATCATACATAGCATCATCTGGAAGATCATCAAAAGTAAAAGGAACCTGATTTATAAAGTACATCAGAACAAGCATTGTTCCTCTATTATACCAACAATACTTGGCATCAATTCTGTACTTCATAGGACGGTTCCTATTACTTTAGAATATTTAGAGTAGAACTCTAAGTAGGGCGAGCGGGAATTGAACCCGCAAGGCCGTACGGCCGACTGATTTTAAGTCAGTTATGTTTACCAATTTCATCACCGCCCCATGAGCAAATAAATTCTACTATAGATACTTCAATTTGTCAAATAAGTAGGTGGATGATACTTTAGAAATTCTCTAAAAGTCATTTTCATTTCCTTATTTGTCATACCACAGTGCTGTGCTGCTTTTGGAAGATTCCACTTTGCATTAAAAAGTGCTTCATTTGCTTCTTGAACAGTTTGTGGATTAGTTTCAGGCATTTTTGAAAATCTATCGCGTGAGAAAATTTGCCGGGATTTTTTTCGACCAAAAATGGAATTAAAGGTCGATTTTGGTACAGGGTAATATTATTTACCCATGCTGGTTGCGAGGATCGAACTCGCCTCCCATCGATTATGAGTCGATTGCATTCGCCAGATTGCTAAACCAGCATTAGGTAGGACTGCAGGGAATTGAACCCCGTTCACACCGTTATAAGCAGTGGGCCTTAACCAATAGGCGACAATCCCATAAAAAGTTTCACGAAATTTTATGAAACTTATAGATGTTTTTAGAACCCCAGGTTAGGGTATCTGAAGTCCATCCTTGATCCATACTACTGTAAGTCTTTCCGTCGAATGAAACAAGACTTGTAACAGTGGCACCTCTAACAATACATTCATTACCAATAATAGAACCTTCATAGTGGTTGTCAACTTGGTTAAAGATCATATCGCAACACTGGTTGTGTGCTTGGAAGTTCTCTGACCAGTTCTCAACTATAATAGCACTGGTTCCTGGTTCTGTCAATACCCTGTGCCATCTTTCTCGATACGGTTTGGACTCTCCCTCATGAACATACCATTGTTTGATTTTTAGTTCGTTGTCACTGAGACGATCCCAGCGTAGCATGACATGAGAGAAAAGTCTAGGGTTGCTTGACGCTTGTTGCCAATTGTCATACTTTCCTTGAAGAAGATCGCAAAATTGTATCGCTTTTTGATCCATTGTTGCTCAGTAAATCCTCTAAATCCTTGTAAAAAATGTTTTCTTGGTCTAAAAATTCGTAATACTTTTCAACCTCTTCATAAAGAGAGGAATCATAAGTAATCATCATGCGAAAGTAGGGTCAACGTAAACAACCTCTCCACCAAGAAGACCTTCTTCATCGGTGTCCCTAATATAGGAGAGAACATTCATAAATTCGTCTAGAGTATCACACTCAATTTTTTTGTGTGAACCTAGATTAGAATATAGATTTACGGTGCGATTGCATGGGTCTACAACGCACCTAGAAACGTATTCTTCACAGTCTAACATGGGCGCTTTGCGTGTTTACCTTCTTAAGATACCACGCCCGTTGCTCGGTGTCAACCCTCTTTAAAATCTTCCGTAGTCATACCCAGAGATTGAAAACTGATCTTTGCTACCAGGATAATCTGCTGGTGTTTCTCCTTCATACTCAATAATAAGTGGTTCTCCATCTATTCTTGATGCTTGAATAGTGTAATAGCAATCAATTTTAGATGCGTTTCCAGAAACAATTTTTACAGTTGTTCCCCATTCAATTCCATCTACAATTAGATCTTGAGATGATCCAATTTGTGTAAGAGATACTGTTATTGACTCTGGATCAATTAAACCTTTCCAATATTCTGGAAGTTTAATTGTATTTGAATCGGTAAGTCTTCCTCTTACATAAACACCTGCCTCAGGACCTTCTAAACAAATATGTCTTAGACGATGATTTTCTTTATTTGGATGTTTAATATCAAATCCCTTCCAAGATTGGACATTAATTGTTCCTGTAATATTTCCAATATTTGCTGATGATGCACTTATATTAGAAGTTACTTGAAGATTATCAAATTTTGCATTAACTTGTAAATATGGAGGACATGCTTCTACTGGATAATCGGTGTCTCCAGTGGTAGATCTGCGAATATAATCAAATCCAGAAAATGGAACTCCAGTTATATTTCCTTCACAATCTCTACCACCTCTTGGTTTTGGTTCAAACTCAGGAATAAGAGATGATCCAACAGATACTGGTTGTTCTCCTTGTGCCGTAAAAAGATCTTCTTCCATAATTAATTCTCCTTAATATCATAATGGTATCCAGAAATTGAATATTGAGAATTATCTCCAGGATAATCTGCTGGAGAAGTCCCTTTATATTCTGGTATTAATTTTTCTCCATCTTTCCTTTCACCATAGATGTGATAGAAACAATCTATGGGCATACCTCCCTTTGCTTGTAGGTATATTTTTTGCTCGTCCAGTCTTTTAACAATTACATCTTGATGTGCTCCAACTGGAGTTAGATTTACTGTTATTGATCTAATATCTACCAAGTCTTTCCAATAATTTGGTAAATCAATTTCTGTTTTATTGGTTACCCTTCCACGAACATAAACATCATTTGATGGTCCTTCAGGGCAAGTATGTCTTAGTCTCCATCCTTCTTTAGATGGGTGTGGAATATCAAAGTTTTTCTTTGCTGAAAGTATATGACCTCCACAACGAGACATTACTTCTCCTAATGCAATAACGTTTCCGCCAGCATTAAGATTCCCTCCGAGAGTAATATTGTTATTAACATCACAATTATCCAGAATTGCTGCATCTCCAACTACCGCTAATGAATATGGACTATTATTTACTGGTGTACATGAAGGAATAACACCAGGAATAAATGGTGGGGGTGAATATGGATTGATTAGAGGACCTACCATTGTAGTTGCCCAAATATTTGGGAACACATTTGGATTTCCGAATATGTGGGGGCCTTCAAAGTATGAAGCACCAGGAATCTTTGATCCTCCTTGACCTAAAATTCTTGGAAGTCCTTTACCAACAAAAAGTTGGTGTTGAACTGCAATATCATCTATAGTAAATGCCATATTATGATCCTGCGTAACTAGATTTAAACATGTATTGTAAATGAGACGGAATGTTTGGTCGAATTCCACCAGAAAGTGGTGAACTTGCAGAAGTTAAACCATCAACAAAATTTGATATTAATGACATAGATGTATTAGCAACCATACTTATACTAAAAGGTGTTTGCATTTGAATGCCAACACTTGCTCTAACATCAAATGTGCCTGTTTTTACTCTTACAGATTGATTGGATTCGATATTAACTATACCTCTAGAATTATCTTCTCCTTCGGCCCTAATATCAATATCTTGTGCTTGCAATCTGATCCTACCATTTGGCGCTTGGATAACAACATCTCCATTTTCTGCTCTAATAAATGCAGCAATATCATCTGGTCTTCTATTGTCTCCACACTTTACTTGCCAAACTCCTGGACATCTGGTAGTAGTCCAACCAGGACGTTTGCCATCCATATCCATTGTCATGTAATGCAAAGCATCCCATGCTTGAAGTTTGACACTTGATTTAGTATCTGCTCCTAAACCACCAGTTCCTGCTAAATGAAGATGACCAAATTGGATCTCTCCATACATATTACCATATCCAAGTTCTTCCTTTGACTCTTTTCCTGCCATAATAATTTAATGGTGTGAATTATTTATCTCGGTATTTGATACTTACCTATACAGTCAACGACAGTAAGTATCTTTTCTCCCTCATCAAGTTGAGTTTCATCTTCAACTTTGATAACTTTAAAGACGGGCCAAATATCAGCATTAAGTCCAGTCTCACTTTCTACTACAATTTGTGGCATTGTATTAAATGATTGTCCTTTTGAAACGATATTTACTTTTGTAATTTGTCCCAAATCGTCAAATTCTGGTACTAATTCTACTCCAGTATCTGGAGTTACTGTTATAGTATCTCCTTCACTGTAATTTAATCCTGGATTGTTAACTATAACATCATCTAATACGACAATTACATTATAAGTAGAACCTTCTGGAAGTGTTTCTTTTTCATATTCTGGAGAAGTAATCGTGCCTCTGGATCCAATTTCAGTTCCATTTTCTTGTCCAGTTCCATTAATAGTTTCAACAACATCACCAAAACTATCATAAATTTCTACCACAGTACCTGGAGGTAAGAATATTGTATCTCCTGGATTAACATCAGTTGTTCTACCTGGAGGAAAAACTTCCCAAGAAGGATTTGTATTGTTTATTAGATCATCTATAGTTTTTTCTGGTATGTTTTCAGGATTTCTAATAATAATTGTATCCTCTGGTCTTGATATTGGATAACCATCGCCACCTCTTGAACCATCTGGCGCTGGTAAATAACCTGTTCCAGAGTTATTAGGATCAACAACTGCTCCAACTATTTCTACATCTTCACCATCTTCTCCACTAGTTTGGTAATCAGTTCCATTAGGAGTGATAAGAGTTATTTGAGCACCACCTCCAGTGTTACATTGATCATCAATTTCAATTGATGGAGTCGATCTATATCCAGATCCAAACGAAGAGAAGTCTAATGCTAGAATTTCTCCTGCAACACCGACAATTGCGTTTGCAGCAGCACCAGATCCACCATTCCCTCCTGTGATTCTGATTCCTGGAGGTCCGCAAGGTAGAGATCTGCTATTACATGGTGGAGCAGCAGCACCAGCGCCACCAAATGATTCAACACCTTTCATTACTTTATCAAGTCTATCAGTAACTGCTTGTGCAGTCTTGGATCCATTCCATATACTCCACTTATCTTTATATTCGCAACTTGCAGTTTGCTCACACTTTAAGAAGTTTAGAAGTCCAGTAACAAAATCTAAAATTTTAAATGCAGTGCTTGCAAAGTTTCCTATCTTGTTTAAAAGTCCATTAATAGAACTAAGCACACTACTAATACCATTAACTATAGGACCTAATGTATTACTTACTAGATTCCCCATAAAATCTTCAGCAGCACACATTGGCCCACTAATATACTTATCAACTAAACTTCCAAATAATTTTTTAACTAAATTAAGAAGTCCTGCAATAACTTTATTAAAAACACACCCTAAAGTATCTGTTGATGCTTCTGCTACTTTTGAAAAGTCCCATCTCTGATTTGGAAATAACTGAGTTGCTACATCTTTAATACCGTTGTTTAGTTTATTTAAAACATAACCCCTCATCTTTTCAATTAGTTTCTTTGTCAATCCAGTGACAAAAGATACTGTTGCATTTACAACTGAGGAAATTTGAGCACTTATTGACATAGCAGCATTCAAATGACTTGTTGCCGCCAATTTAATTCTAGCAATAGTTGCTAGTGCTTTTTGAATTGCTCCTTGTATTCCCTTTAATTCTCCTCCAGGACCATCACATTCAATAGTTTTTAAAACAACATCATAAATTAATCCATCTGCTACTTGAATATGAAGGTCTTTTGTATTTGAGTTTTGCTCTTGCTTAGCATTATTTGTAGCAGAAGAACTTGGAGAAGTGTATTGATCTTTATTTGCTACAGGTTTTTTCTCAGACTTTCCAAAAAAACCATCCCTAGGAATATAACCTTGAGAAGGATCTCCACCATACAATCTAGTTTGAGAATTATTTCCCAAACAACCCATAATTATAGGTTCTGTTCCATTGATTCCATCCTTATAAAATCCAACAACATAAGAACCCTGTCTTATATTTGGTGCTTGATAAGAACCTCCATGACCACTTCCAGCAGTTACTGGATACATAATTTCTGCCATTTCAAGTTCATCGTCAGGGACGATTTTTACCTGGGTGTCTCTTCCAAAAATTCTAATTTTATATCTTTTTCCCCACCCAGGTACATCATCCCTATCATGAATTTTTTTATTAGAATTATCTTGCCAATTCGCTTCATCGACGACCTGCCCCATCCACCAATACATGGGATTTGCATGAGCAGATTCGGCGTTAAATAAGTCTTGCATCAGTCGTAAATTCTACACTCTAGTGCATTTGGATTATCATTACAGTAAAGTTCAAAAGGAGAAGGATCATGAGTATCATTAGGATGAGTTTCTGCCCATCTTTCAAGAGACTCTAATTCTTCTTCAGCATGTCTTCTTGATTGTGCAGATATCATAGGATCATCAAGTAAATTTTTATCATGATTAATGTGGTTTTCTATGTTATCCATTTTAAGATACCGCGTCGTTGGAATTTTTTAACAAATTAGTTGGGGATACAGGTGGACGTAAAATAGATTCTCTTGCTAAGTTCAATCCAGTGAAAGTTCCTCTGGGAGTAATATAATGTGCAACATCTATTACCATATATATACCACCTTTTTTCTTACTTATGATCTGATTAACTTTATCAGATACTTCAGGGAAGTCTACCCATACTAAATCACCAGCATGGATACCAAAATCGCCAGCGATTCTGATATTTAATTTATGAGCAAACAAATTATTATATCTTATATATGATTGTCTTAATATCTCATTGATATCAAAGTTAACAACATCTTTAGATTTTTCTAATTGTTTTTTCAGAGTAGATCCTGGAGGAAGAACACCAGTATCTAACCAATTACTATTCATACGAGTCATCTTTGACTCTACTTTATCAGCAACATTGACTTTTGGTTTTTCTAATCCTCCTATATTATCATAACCAAATTGCACGGTTGAATCAAATTCATCTTCTACATATTTGTTTGTATATGGATCAAAAGTTCTTTGTTGAGCACGATTAAATGCTGATGTTAACAACTTTTTATCCATACTTATATTTTCAGACCAAGAATAATCTAATATTTTTTCATAACCTGCAGGAGCATATGGTGTATTGTTAAAAATAAATTTTTTAACAACTGCTTTGTCTTTAAATATTTTATCAATGGATCTATAATTAAATCCATTAGTAGTTTCCCAGAAAAAATATCCAGCAAGATCTCCAAGAGGAGCAATATCTGGAACAGTTCTTTTTGCTAACCAAGTTAATATGTAATTTGGTTTCTGTACATGCCCTAGAAAATTAAACGTATTAATACATGGATCAATTTTTAATGGTTTTTCAGATTTTAAACACTCTTTAAAAATCTTTGGAACATAATCTGTTATCTTTCCTTCATATCTTTTTACAACTCTATTATCCAAAAACTCATTTTCAACTGCTTCTTTGGAATACCATTCCATGGTATAACCAACGTATTGAGTATGTTCAATAATGTTTCCAACGGCACGGACTCTCATCTCAATATTCAAATTAGTTCCTTTATTATCAGTAACTGAGATAATTGTTTTTTCTCCTACAGTTAAATGTAAGTCGTCAACTTCCATACCAGATACTGTATTCTTACTGTTTCTAAATCCAGTATCTATAATATTGGCACTTGCTCTTATTGTAGTATCAAAAACACTTTCAAATATTTCTAGAGATGATACACCAGTAGCAACATCAACCTCTTTCCCATAATTTGAAAAGACTTTTATTTGTTCTATATTAGAAGATTCTGCTGCTTGGTTTGACATCTATATTTTACCTTGATAGACTGATTGATTTTGCAGATATACTATTTAACGTAGTATTACCTGGGAATGACATTGAATTTTTTTGAGCAACTGGAATTTGTTCTCTAATAATTACTGGTTGAATGTATATCATTGGTTCAGAATCATCTAGTGGATCATAATCATTTATCATGCTAGGTCTACTAATATTTTTATAATTCATATTAAGATATCCACCCCCTTGCATACCACCGCCACCATAAGTTGGAGATGTTGGTCCACCTTCATTAGAAGATTGTTTTTGTAAAATTGGATACATTGTATTAATTTTTTGCTTTGCAGCATCAAGAATAAATTTATTTTTACCACCAGTTAAATCAATTTCCTCTCTATATCCTAATAAATTTTTAGGTTTAAATACTCTAACTGATCCTGGAGAATTTGGTACAGCTTCTAAAATATAATTCTGACCATTTACTGTAAGAGGTATTTGTCCTTTTTTGACTAGAGCATTTTGAATACTGTTTCTTTGTTCTGGAGACAGTGGTTCTGATGATAAAGGTTTTGCAGAAACTTTTGGTTTTACATTTCCACCATATCTAAAATAACTGTCTTTTACAGAAAAGGCATCTCCATATCCTTCATAGGTTCTTGCACCACCATTAGGATAATACTCAAAATGAAGATGAGAAGCTGTTGAACTTCCAGTGCTTCCTTGTTTTCCAATTAATTGTCCTGCTTTTATTGATTGTCCAGTTGTAACTCCTAGTGATTTTAAATGTGCGAACCTAGTTTCTGCTCCATTTGAATATCTTAAAACAACTTCATTTCCATATCCACCACCAGTATCTCCTGCAAAAACAACTTGTGCATCTTGTGCAGAAGAAATTGGAGCTCCATCACCACCATCCATATCTATACCTTTATGCATTTTACCCCATCTCCAACCTTGTCTTGAAGTTACTGGGATTTCTGATGGCTTTAGTCCACCAGTAACCATTGCTTCTGATACTGAAGGTCTAATTACAACTTTATCTGCTCTTTTACCAATATCAGGATTTCTTTTTGATATATCTTGAATAAATTCTTTATTCAAATTTTCGTGTATATTGTCAGGGTTATATTGACTTCCTTTAACTGGTTTACTCTCAGATCCTCTTTCAAATTCATTATAAAAGAGACTGGCAGCTTCTTCTGGTGTTTTTGATTTCTTTAATCTATTATCGGTTCCAAGTTGTTTCAATTCAACTGCAATATATTGTGCTTGGGCATTTCTACTATAAGGATCCATTCCCTTACTCTCTGCCCACTTAACAAATCTTGGCCATCTTTCATTTCTACTCCATTGTGCCATACCCTCATATAGTTTATTATCTGGAGTCTTAGTTCTATAACCACTTTCTCTTCTTAAATTTGCAACAATACCAATTGCTGCATTCTTTCCATAAAGTGCAGTAAAATATTCTAAAAGATCTGCTTCTATTTCAGCATTAGATCCATCACGAAGTCTTGCTCCAGGTGTAGTTTCACCTTGAGGATTATCTGGATCATTTGGATCATTTGGATTTACTACTCCATCTCTAGTTCTTTTATCAACTTCTTTTTTAATTGCATCTAAAGATTTGTTAAATGAATTTTCGATATCTTTACCAAAAATACTTTCAAATAACTCACCATAATCACTTGATTTATTTCTTGTAGATACTAATTCTCTAGTAGGAATTTCTCCTCCTTCAGCAAATACTTTAATATTATTTCTAATGAGAGAAACTGCTTCATTTACTTTATTTGTTGATAATACATTAGTAATATAAGAAATGCTGTCAGAAAAAGATTTAAATGCTAACTTATCTGGTTTTTCACCTAATGCAGCATTTATAGGCGCTTGTAATAAACGTCCAATTAGAGGAGCTGTTGCTACAGTTTCGGATACTTTTGTTAGTGCTTTAAATGGGTTTGGTTTATTTTTTTGTCTTTCATATTCTTGTTCATAATCTGCATAAGTACCAGCATAACCAAGCATATTCCATTCACTTACCGATAATTTTCTAGATGGATCTGGAAATAATTTTTGAATAGATTTTTGTCCGCCAACATCTTTTCCAGGTTGACCTTTTTTAACTGTACCTTTTGTAGGTGGTTTTATTGCATTTCTTTGAGGAATAGATCTTTTTGTTTTTACTGGTTGACCAGTTTTTGGTTTTATAGATCCACCAGCATTTTTCTTTTGTGGTTTTGATTTTGATGGTAATTGATTTCCAAAAAATACATCATAAAGTTTTCTTCCCGCCCAATCACCAAGCATACCACCACCAATAGCGGTAAATGCTGCGAAAGGACCACCTAAAGCACCACCTATTACACCTAATAGTGTTGCTCCAACTGCACCAAATGCTGCTCTGCCTGGATTTTCTCCTAATGCTACGGACAATCCAAAGTCAATTAAACCTCCAATAACCATTCCTCTTAAAAGAGGTCTCAAACTTTTTAGTAAAGTTTTTGCACCTAACTTCGCACCACTTAATCCTGAAGGTTTTGCAGCACTTCCTGGTAATTGTGGTCTGTCTGGAACGCTACCAGTTAATTTTGGTCTTCCTGGTAGTCTACCAGTTAGTTTAGGAATATTCCTAAAAGGATTTTTTATTTTAGGTATTCTTCCAGGTCTACCTCCTTTACCTTGAGTTATTCTAGGAGAACCTGGTTTTCTTCTTGAAGGAGTCTTCCCAGGTTTGTCAGGAGAAATATCATCTAAAGCATTTCCAACTCCTAGATCACTACCACCCATTGTCGCCATACCAGCGATCAATGCTAAGTTCATAAATGTGGTTAATGCTCCGCTAAAATTATCAAATGCTTTTTGGAAAGGTTCTCCTCCAAGAGCACCTGCAATTTCTCTTACTTTTTTACCTGCTTTATCAGTCCATTCTATAAATGTAACTAATCCATCAAAAACTATACCAGTAATAGTTTTAAAAATATCATATACGAACTTAAATCTTTTAGCAAAGGAAACTATATTTGGAATAAATTTAGAGAAAAGCATAAATGCTCTTCCTATTATTACCCATTTTAAAAAGTTTTTAATATAATCAACAATACCAACTCCAGGAATATTTGGTGTTTTACCATCTAAATTTTTACTTTCTTTTTTCTGCTCTAACTTTTCTTCTCTTTCTTTTCTTTTTTTATCTCTATCTTCTCTATCTATATTTTTCTTTTCCTTTAATACCATTGTATTTCTATTACCAAGAAGTTTTTCAATTTTTAAAACAGTTCTTTTAATAGTAATAACATTTCCTAGTAATGTTTCTTTTCTTGGAGTTACTTTTTTATCTTCTTTCTTTATTTTTTCTGATACAGATTGCTTTATATTTTTATATGGAACAAGTTGAGACGAACTAAGTTTCTTTTGAGAAACTGTCAACGCTTTAGATGATGGTAGTAGTTTTTGTCCGTTAATTTTGTCCATTTACTTTACCCTACTATTCCATAAATTGCCATTTGCTCTGCTCTTACACTCAATGATCCAGAACAAATCATATTAAATTGTGGAACTTCAGATCCAGGTTTTTGTACAGGAGTTTTAGACATGGTACTAGATTGATTGATTGCAGGAAGCATATTTACTTTTCCTGAATTATTTTTTCTCCTTGGACCTGGAATAACTCTATTGACATTTTTATTAATTCTTGCTGGATTTGAATTACTATCAAAGTATGAAACTAATTTATCTAGTGCAGGAACTCCAACGCTATTTACAAAATCTACTGGAAGAACATATTCTCCAGGTTGAAGTGCAGTTAATTGTCTATCAGCAGTTGCACCAAGAAGATTCATTCCAGTATTTTCTTTTACATTCAAACCCCCACCTTGTCTTTTTAGTGGAGGTAATCCCATCATTCTTCTCATTTCAGGGTCAGTTACATTTGAATATTTTGCCTCATAACCAAATCCAGTATTAGTCTTTCTCTGATTTTCTACTAGTTTACCCCAATTCCAAGGCAACCATGAAGGACCTACCATACCACCGCCTTGTTTTTTCGGTAAAGATTGTTGATAAATTTGATTAAGATACTTAGATCCCTTTACTGGTTGATCATAGTAACTTAATCCACCTTTTGGAGAATAAGGGAATGATGCCCATTCTGGTGCCATCTTATCCATCATATCTTGAGTTAATCCACTTTTCTTTAGACCAGAAAGACTTACACCCCTAACATCTGATGCAAGATACCATCCTAGTCTATCTTGAAGATCACGAGTCATTATTTGATTTGGTTTTACTGCACCTCTTCTTATTAGATCTTCTAATGTAAACGGCATAAATTGATAAGCACCTGCAGCACCAGATCCAGGTCCGTAATTTGCTTTTCCTCCACCAAATCTATTTGGAAGTCTCTTTGTATCATACATCTTGATGACTTCTTGAACAGTCATTTGACTTATAGGAGCGGTTCCTCCACCAAATAAGGCATCATATGGATTTTTTGTACTAGCATAGTGTTCTGCTTTTCGTATTGTTCTCAATAATGCCTGTGCTTCTTTTGATTTATAATCTGGTAAAGGGGCAGGACCATGCCAAGATGGCATTCTTTTTGGAGATGCAGTTGCTTTTGCTTTTTGTCCAGTAAATAAATTTCCTACACCACTTGCAAAACCTCTTAATTTATCTACTATTCCACCACCTTTTAGACCTTTAAATGGATTATATCCAAAAGGAACTCTTGTTCCTGGCATTGGTCCAGGAAGTGATAACATTGGTTTTGGTATGAATGAACCTTGTGGTCTTACGTATCCGACACTTGGTAGTGGAGTGAAAGGACCTTGAGGAACTCCACCAATCATTCCTCCAGAACTATATCCTTTCATTCTACCATAAACTGATTTTGGTCTGGCATCAGCAACATATGATCTTGGATCTATACCAGTATCTCTCTGAAGTCTTGCTTGCTGATCTTCATTTAAGACCAATTCTCCAGGTTTTAGTACAGCAGTTCCTCCACCAACAACAGGGAATGCTTGAGTATCTTGACCAGCACCATCAAATCTTACACCATCATTACTATCAACAACTCCAGAAAAAATTTCACCACCACCTTTATATGCAATTCCTCTACGACCTAGTTCTTTTTCCAATCCTTCAAGACGAGAATAATCAGTTCTCTGACTCATAAGGTCGCCTAATGGACCAGAGGTTTTTCTTTCTATATTTGATTTTTCTCTTTGGTATTCTTTTAATAAATCTTCATTGGATAAACCATAGTCACCAATTTTGAGTCCGCTATAAAGATCTCCAACTTTTTCTGATAAGAATGGCGTTGCCATCTCAAGTCCAAGGAGTCCTAATGTACCAAAAAGTCCTCCTCTTCCAGAGATTCTTCCTCTAGGTTTAGATAATTTATCTCCAGCACCTTGAGTTACTCTAGAGTTTTTTCCTCTTGATTTCTTTCTTTGACTATCACTAGTTACTTTATTTTTTTTCTTATCTCTTTCCTTTAAGAATCTTCTTAATGCTGGTATTCCATTTTTTAATAATGAGAATGTAAACTTAGTTACAGTTCCTACAACTACTCTAATAAATTTACCTAAGGGCGTAGTGAATAATACAAATGCCCCTAGTATTGCAGGCCACCAAGTCTTTAAAAGATTTCCAAGTGCTTCAAGTTTAGATTTATTTTTTGGATCTTGTGCCCAATCCAAAAATTTAATTACTGCTCTTCCAAGTATAACCCAAGTTAAGAAGTTTATAATTTTATCTAGAAGATCTTGAACTGGAGCGATGACACTCTTAATAGCGGCAATACCAGTTTTCTTTATATTTTCTAGACCTTCTTCTCTCTTATCTCTCTTTTCTCTTTCTTTTCTTTTTCTTTCTTTATCATATCCATCTTTAGTAATTTTATTCTGCTTCCCAATAAGAGATAGTATATTCTCTACACTTTTTCTTATTGCAATTACATTTTCTAAAAGAGGATCCTTTTTTTCTTTCTTAATTTTTACTTCAGGTTCTTTTACATCTACTTTTCCTGGAAGTAAATATTGTTGCTTAGATACCTTTAGTGCTTTGCGAGGAATAAACTTATTAGTTGATATCTTAGTTTTCTTTACAGTATATGTCTTTTTTCTGTCAATATTTTTTAATCTTTTAAGTTCATTTTGTAATAATATTTGATCATCTCTGGAGATTTGCTTATCTCCCATGCTTATTTTTACTAACTTTTCCTTTAATAGTGATAAAAGTTGTTCACCATCCATATCAAAAACATCATCCAGTCCAAGAAGTCCTAATGTTCTTTCATCTACTTCTATAGAATCTGAAGTCTTCTTTTTAGGTGCTGATGTTTTTTTAGATTGAGTTGACTTTGAAGGAGCAGGTTTTTCCTTTGGTTTTTCTTGCTCAACTTTAGGTTCAGAATCAATCTTAACTTTAGTTGTCTTCGCTTTTGGTTTTTTATCTTGCTTAGACTCTTCTAATAAAGTCTGCGCCATCTCAAGAAGGTCATGCGACTTACCTTTTGAGATGGCATCATCTATTTTATTTTTTTCCTTGGTGCTTAATGACCCATAATATAATGATATGAGGTTTACTTGCTCATCAGAAAGCTTTTTAACTAAGTCTTCACCTAGAAGAAATCCGTATAGTTCTCGTAAATTCTTAGTGGACTTAGCCATTTTGTTGCTGTCTTAGTTTTTCTTCTTCTAAATGATTTTGTAATAATGCAACATAAACATCTCTTTCCCAAGGCATCATATTTTCAATTTCCCATAATGAATATTTATGGTACTGCATCAAAGCGAAATTTAATTTGAAGTAATTTTCAAGGTCCATATGGACCATTGCTATGCGAAAAAACTGGATAATCCCTCAAGAACTACTTCACTTTCAACACCAGTCTTAGGATTTTTGACTTTAATAGTATGAGAAAGTTTGGGCATGGTTTCAAAGAACTTTTCAATCTGTTTAAATTGAGATGAGTTCATTTGCTCAAGGAAATCACTTAGTTCTTTCTTTGAAAGATCTGAAGAATTCCAAACTTCTTCTTTAGTGTAAATTTGATCAATACATGAAGTAACTAATTCAAAAGATTGCTCCATGCTATTTTGACCAGAAAGATCAAAATTATTTTTAATGAATTGATCCAAAGATGGATACTTCATTTGCATCATAATATTATCATCGACTTTAATGGTTCTATTATGCTCATCACTTTTAATAACATTGATTTCATCAACAGGAATAGTTATTGAAACTGTTGTTTCCTCATCGTCTGGGCAGACAATATTAACTTCAACTTCTTCTGATACTGATTTTGCTCTAATGTTTAAGAACAAGTATTCAATATCAAAAGTAGGTAAAGTTTCTACCTTAATATTTTTGGTGCTTATGCAGTTCTTAATTACATTTTTTACTGCAGTAGTAATCTGTTTAGTATCTTCACTTTCTAGAGCAAGAAGTAGAAGTTTTTCTTCTTTTACTAGGAAAGGTCTATATTGAATTGCTTCTCCAGTTGAAGGCAGTTCAAGTTCATAAGTTGGCGTAGAAATCTTTGGTAAAGGCATAATCTCCTATACAATTCAGATGTTTTATTTATCGTAATACTAGAAGATATTAAATCCACTGTCTGGTGGTCTTCCAGTTAATTGAACTTGTCTTTCTTGATTTACAGCAAAAGCAATTTCATCCTGAGTAAATGTTGGTTGTCTTTGATATAACCTATCAAAAGATCCTTGATTAATAAATGTTTCTGATGGTCTAGGAAGATTCAATGTATTATTATTTGTATCCTTTAAGTAGTCAGCTGCTGTTGGTCTACTATTAAGTCCTGGTTGCGCTGGAGCATTAGGATTTGGTTGAACAGGTACAGTTTCTTGTGCTCCTGTAATGAAGTATCTACTATAACTAAAAGATACAGTGCATTTTAATAGTTGGGAGGAATCATACGATAAAGGCATTGAATCAATGCTAATTGGAAACGCTTGGATAAAATCATATTTTAATATAACTCCGAGTTCTCCTGTTGAAGATCCATAATTTTTTTCAAATTTAGTTATAGAAAACGCATTTGCATAATAATCTACAGGAAAGTTAACTCTATAATTATAAATTTTATTATAAAAATTACTACTATCTTCATTGACAATTCCTGCCATCCAAGATTCAATAAATTTAATTATATAATATTTTTCATAATCTACATAAAAGGTTAGTGAAATTCTATCATCATATAATCTTCTATATGCATGTCTTTCAGTAATTCCTGTATGATCGTCAATTATTTCATTAGTAGCTATTGAAGAACCTGGAAGAGATGCTTCAGAGCAAGGAATTGTTAACAAATCGTATAATTCTTTTGGATCATTAGCATTTATACCAAGAGATTTAGCTCGTTTTGTTAAAAAAGTTAAATTTGGTGGTGGAGTTATATTTACAACGTAAGTAGATGTTAAGGCAGGTTTTAATATTCTACTTTTTAGATCTGCAACTCCTAATGGTTTTGGATCTGCTCCTCTCATCTCTATAAATACGTCTAAGATGTATTACTATGTAGTCAACTAATGAAGGAGAGTTTAAAGAGTAGATATAAACCATCAAATCCTGAAAAATATAAAGGCAATCCTAACAATATTATATGTAGAAGTAGTTGGGAACGAAAGTTTTGCGTTTGGTGTGATACGAATCCGAGTATAATTGAGTGGGGTAGTGAAGAATTTTGGATTCCCTATAAGTCTCCTGTTGATAACCGAGTTCACAGATACTTTCCAGATTTCTTTATTAAAGTAAAAGATACTAATGGAAATATAAAGTCTTATGTTATAGAAGTCAAACCAAAACGTCAAACAAAACCTCCAGAAAATAATCCAAAAAGAAAAACAAAAACTTGGATCAATGAGGTAAAAACTTATGCAGTCAATGAAGCAAAATGGAAAGCTGCAAAAGAATTTTGTGCTGATAGATTATTAGAATTTAAAATAATAACAGAAGATGAATTAGGTATACGATAATAAATAGATACAATAAGTGGGTATACATTTCACTAGGATAGATTTTTAAAATGTCCACAATAAAATCTGCTAATATTCCTTTTAACTATAAAATAAAGACTGGGGTTGTATCTCAAGATGTAGATCTAAGTTTATATACTGAATATGATACTGATTTAAAGAAAACATTTGTATACAAATATAACTTCTTTGGATCTGGAAAACCTTTAGCAACTATAGATTCTTCTGGAAAATTACAACCTTTTCAAGAAAATGGAGCATTTACTGCGGATCAAAGTCTTATTAATGAATTCACAACTAATCAAAATTTAAATAATGCTTTAAAGGCATCAACAAGAAGTGCTGTTAAAAATGAGTTACTAAAAACTGATTCAAGTGTAAGTGATGTAGAAATAGATAGATTTATGGGAACTACTGCATCGGCAAACACTGCTACGGCACCAGCAACTCCAGCAGCTACTCCTCCACCACAAGGAGCTACTCCACCAGCAGGATCCACTTCGCCAGCAGGATCTACTTCAAATTTAAGTATTAATATTAATGATGATCCAGTTAAAGATACTGATGGTGTAAGATCAGATTATGGAAATACAGTATATCCTCTCGGTCTTGATGGATTTGGACAAGATTATGTTAAATTTACAATGTATAGATATAAACCAAAAGGTTTAAGTAGTTCTAATGTATTAACAGGTGGTATAACATCATCTGATGCAACTAATCAATCAGGATCAGGAAAAGGAACAGTATGTATTGCAGTACAATCTCCAGCAGGAGACTCTAATACTGTAGGATGGAGTGATGGTTCTATGTCTGGAATTGATGCTGCTTTGTTTAATGCTGCATATGGTGGAATTACTCAGGGATTGACTGAAGGAGCTAATAGAGCGGGCAATACATTAAATGAAATTGTATCTACAGAATCTACTAAAAATGCTTTAGGATATTATTTTGCACAACAAGCAGCACAAATTAATGGTGCTTTTTCAAGAGCAACTGGTGCTATTTTAAATCCAAACTTAGAGCTATTATTCCAAGCACCACAATTAAGATCTTTTAATTTTACTTTTAAATTATCAGCAAGAGAAAGAGATGAAGCGACTGCAATAAGACAAATTATAAGGTTTTTTAAACAAGGTATGAGTGTAAAAAAAGCAGAGTCTTTATTATTTTTAAAAAGTCCAGATATTTTTAAAATAGAATATATTAATGGAAAAACTGGAAGTGCTCACAAATCACTCAATAGATTTAAAACATGTGCCCTACAAGCATTTAACGTAGATTATGCCCCTCTTGGATCATATATGACATATAATGATGAAGCAGCAACAATGGTAGCATATACTATTACAATGCAGTTCCAAGAAATAGATCCAATTTATGATGATGATTATGATAAGTTAGATTCAACAGACTCAATAGGATACTAAGATGCCAGAATATTTTAGTCAATTACCAAGCATTCAATACTCAAAGTTTTCTAAAGACGGAAAAATTTCCGAGTATGAGACTGTAAAAAATATTTTTAAGAGAGGTGTTCTCAGAGAAGATATTTTTAAGAACTTAGCATTTTTCAAAAAATATGAAATTATTGGAGATGAAAGACCAGATCAAGTAGCAGATAAAATTTATGATGACCCAACATTAGATTGGTTGGTATTAATTGCAAATAACATCATCAATGTAAATGATCAGTGGCCTATGTCACAAAGATCATTTGATAGGTATTTACTTGATAAGTATGGCAGTTATCAAAATATTAATTCAATTCGTCACTTTGAAAGTGAAGAAGTTAAAAATACAAATGGGGTAATAATACTAAAAGCGGGAACACAAATAGAAGAAAGTTTTGAACTATCTTACTATGATGAATTACTTGGACAGCAAAAATTTATATCAAACATTGCAATACCAATTACTAACTATCAATATGAAGTTAGATTAGAAGAAAATAAAAGAAATATTTTTATACTTAAACCTGAATATCTACAAGTAGTTTATGATGATATTGAGAATATTATGACCTACAAAAAAGGATCCACTCAGTACATAAGTGGATCCTTAAAGAAAGCAGATAATATTAGATTAACTGATTAACTCAACTTTCTGCTAGACGTTGAAAGTAAGTTAGAGCATCTTCTTCATCTTCGTCAACAGATGCACTTGATGAAAGATTGTTTAGTTCTTCACGAAGATTATCTGGAACTGGTGCTGCTTCACGATTACTTCCAAAACGAGAGGCAGTGCTTTCACCACGAAGTTCTGCTTTCCAATCATCCTCTTCCCCGATAGTTTCGGGGTCTTGCATACGAGGTACACCTTTGTTACCCAGTACGTAGTCTAGACGCTTCTTAAGAGCATCATAATCCTTGAACTGATCTGCTGCGATTAGTTCTTGTAGAGAATACTCTTTCTTCCAGAGTGCTTCCAGTGCTTCATCATCATCTAGAAGGGCACCAGGACGATCAAACTCAGAACTATCATAGTTCCAGTAACCTGCAACTTTCTTAATCTTCAGTTTGAAGTTAGCACCTTGCCAGAAGTCAAAAGGATTAATTGGAGTTTCATCTTCAAACTCAGGTTGCATTGCTGCCATAATCTTGTCAAAGATTTTCTTACCATACTTGAAGAGGAATACCTTACCTTCATTCTGAGGATTAACAGGATCCTTTACGATATAGATGTTACTGTAGAAGGATAGTTTACGCTTCTGCTTACGAACGATTTCTTTGTCCTTTTCATTACCAGTATTCCATAGTTCACGGTTGTATTCTGATACTGGATCTTTCTGTCCGATACTAGTCAGAGAATTTTCAATATACCATCCACCAGGACCTTGGAAGGCATGTGAGTATAGTTTTACCCAGGGAAGATCTTCTCCGTTTGGAGCAGGTAGAAAACGAATTACTGCATAACCATTGCTGGTTTTATCTAGTTCTGGTTTCCAAAGACGTTCATCTGCACTACCAGATGTGTTATTAATCTTTTCTACTTCTTTTACTAGTTTCGCAGTAAGACTACCAAGAGAAGATTGCTTCTTTAGATTTTCAAAAGACATTTGTTACCTCGGATTAAATTGGATTTGGCCTTTGAGACTTGAACATCATAGAGCATCAGTCGATTAATGTCAAGGGTGCTCCATCAGGAACAACAATTCGATATGCAATACTAGTTCTATAAATGTATTCTTTTTTTGGACCCAACGCTCTGTGAGGTTGACTCCCAGGAACAATTATAATTCTTCCTGGGATATATTTATAGGTTTCTATAACAGTTTCAAAGTCACGCATAACTTGAAATTCTCCACTCCAAGAATCATCCCAGACTGGATTAGTCATTACAATAATAGAATATTCAGAATTTTCTCGTCCATCAATATGAGTTGTTCCATTACAACCATTGTGTTGCACATTAGTATAGATTCCTTTTAAGTATAAATCATTTTGAATTTTTTCAGAAATTCCTTCAAATATATCAAAAAACATTCCTGCAGATGAATGCAATACTTCTACTCTATTAAAATTAGATCTTGAAAATATAGTAGATCCCATAAGTCTATGAGTTCCTTCATTACCATAAGGAAATGTTTTTCTATTTGCTATATTTGTTATCGTAACAGGTATTTGACAAATTTGATTATAAATTTCATACAAATATTCAGGATCAAAAAAATTATCAATAACTTCACATAACATATTATTCTCCCTTTTCTATTTGAGATTTCATACTCTCAACTAGATTGCTCATATTTGAAAAAATAATATTCATATCAATATTTTCTGGTAGTCCCATCATAGAAGTAGAATCTATAATACGATTTTTCATATCGATTGCATCTGGATCTGAAGATAAACTCAATCTAGTATATAAAACTTTTTGTTTATCCAACAACTCTTGTAACAAATTAACATGCTCGATTTTTTCTTTTCGATCCATGTCTTGAAACCTGAAGACATTTTTATACACTCTTTCTTGTAGTTCTGAAATTTGTT
>JACCDW011623084.1_pt1 | contig 42992 bp, 78 predicted proteins | sample 7449781 | NCBI WGS metagenome assembly JACCDW01 (sample SAMN15323449, study PRJNA562643) | freshwater metagenome | isolation source: river surface water | place: USA:Blue River Watershed | collected 2017-08-18 | reverse complement strand
CTACCTGTATTCAAGGTATCTACTGATCTAGGTAAAATAAATACATTAGATTCCATTATAAAGCTCCTAGATTATAAGAAAATACAGTTTTAGATCTAGCATCAAATATGTATATAATATTGCCAGATATATCAAGTGCTAAACCATAAATAGACCAATTTTTAGATCCAGGTATTAGTATTTCTTGAGAAAGAGTGGCCGAAGTACCCCAAGGGGAGGACAGAGTATATCTACGTATGTAAGAGTTATTACCAGTATAGTATGGTGTGTACAAGAATTTACCGTTTCTAGACATAGCAAAAGGCATTTCTCTACCTATACCACTTACAATAGTGCTACCAACCGATGCCCCGCTGGGTATCCAAGGACCTAAACCGCCGGAGTTAAACACTTGTATTCCGCTAGAGCTTCCCAGTACCATTCGTGTACCGTCTGCACTAAAATCCGCATCGTACATAGGTGCATTAAAATATAACCCAAAATTTATAGTTACAGGTAAGAAAGAATCCCCTATGTAATCAAAAGGTCTTTTTAGCTGTATGTAGTCTATGTAGGATCTTCCCGTCTCCATCAAATAAACGTAGCGACCAGTTCTAGAAATAGAAAATGCATTAAATATAGCTGTTGACGTAGATATAGATTTTTGAGTTACACTAGTGACTGTAGAAATATCCCAAGCCTTCGATAATCTGTGCACGAAGATACTATTACCCTCTGATAAAAAGAAGAATAACCCATCATTAGTAAACTTTAATCCAGTATTAGGAGCTTCTTCAGTATCGGATCTAGTATATCTTCCAACACCTGATGAGCTGAAGGTTGCAGTACTTAAAGTATTAACTGATGGTTGAGTATACGTGACTAGTCTAAAATCCTCGTCTACTATTGTAAATTTATTCTGAGGATTACTTATAAGAACTCTTATACCGCTAGAAGAAGACCCAGTAACGCCAACAGAATCTCCAGATACTGAAAGGCTAGCAATGTTCCAAGAAGGACTCATAGTTAATTTATCTACAGAGCCTATAGTTATTGGACTAGCTACTCTTCCTTGATATATGGTATCGCCATCTGAATTTATAGTAAAATGATCGGCTCTAGTAGAAAGTGTTCCAGTAAGACTTTTCGAAGATGAGAAAGACATGGAGGAAAGGTCTAAGTTTGAAGACATTCTGTAGTTATAATATACTCTACTATCGCACATAATAACATTAGAATTATCCGCACCCACTCTAAAATATAAGGTATTAGTTGGAGTAAATTGAGGGAGTACGCTAAAAAAATCCGTATCGACAGTAGCAAAGGCTAAAGTATTTATCGACCAGGGATTCATAGTCATGCTGTTTATAGTGTTACTAGTATTTGATCCTATGACTAAACTAGATCCATTGTTAAATATAGAAAAGCCTGTACCAGTAGGTCCTCTGTTTAGTACGTTACCAGTAGTATTTGATGTTATAGATGTAATAGACCAAGGAGTAGCTAGATTATAAGATTGTAGCCCGGTAGAGCCAGACGCTACGAATATTTGAGTACCATCATCTTTAAAATCAAAGACTCTAGCAAAGGATGAAAAAGAAGAAGTCCTATCTGAGTAACTACCTACTCTACTAGCAATATTCCAAGAATTAGACATGTTCATTCTGTGCAAGTATCTAGTACCATTTGAGGCTGACGTAGCAAAATAATATGCATTCATACCGTCGTTAGACAGTCTAATGCCGCTTCCATCTCGTAGTCCGCCGCCCGAGTCTATGGGGGCAAATTCAGACGATAGGATAGCACTATTAACATTCCAATTATCACTTAAATTATATTGAGATATCCAAGTTATAGTAGATAAGCCACCTCTAAGGTAAAACAGCCTATCCCCGGCATCACTAAAATATCCATTTCCTGACCCGGTACCAAACGAAGAAGATACATGTTCTATCTGAGCAGTTCTAAAATCAGCATTAGCTACTGAATATTGTTCTATAGTTCCATTATTATTAAAAATATATAACTTATTACCATCTTCTCTCATATAGTAATCGCTGTGAGTCTGGCCTGCGCGCTTACTTTTCATCCAAGTGTTTCCAGCTACTGCTCCAATAGCACTAGCCACATTCCAAGGACTACTTAGGTTGGCACTAGATACAAGCCCAAAAGAATCCATTACAAATAGTTTAGTACCGTCAGCACTTATATCTAAAGTCTTATAATTATTTATAGGTAATGACACTGCAAATAAATTAGAGTGGGGGTACACACTCCCTATAACGTTGTTTGATTCATAAAAAAACTGATATACACCAGTAGTATTGGCTACGTAAATTGCATTAGAGCTTATATTCTTAACTGCATCTGAAGGTAAGAAATTAGTATCAAGAAACTGATTCATTTCTGGATAGCTATTAAAATTATTAGATAAATTACTAGTCACAGACCAGCTATTACCTGTTCTTAACGTATTTACATTTGCTTGCAAGTTAAAATTAAATATACTTGTACTCATTACGAAAAATCCTGCCCTGATATAGTTGCATACCAAATAGTTCCGCCATTTACGGTGTTAAAAGTATAAATATCTGTTTGATTTAAATTCATCGTAGCTGGAACTCTTCCCGATGCCCACCTAGTAGCTGCAGGCCATGATATAGTATATTGAGTAGTAGGCGACGATGAGGCTATTATCATACAAGTATAACTATTACCGCTTATAGGCACATTGGCAAAACTTACTGATGTATTAGCAGTTAGGTTAGCTAAGAATACGTTAGTGGCAGAGCAGTCAAAGGATATTGAAGCACCAGTTGATTGAGTTACTGGCTGTGTATAAGTATTAGCTCTCAAAACTCCTGATATCTGAACCGGTATACTAGTAGAATTAAAGTTAAGTGATCCTGTAGAAGTGGAAAATGTCGCATTACTTATAGTATTAGATATAGTCAGAGGTCCTACAGAAATAGACCCGCTACTGGATATTCCTAGCTGAGTATTTATAGTTACATTGCTATTTATCTGTACAAAAGAAGAACTAGGAATACCGTTAAAGTTTAAAGCATTATTTGCTACTTCTACAGTACCGGCAGTTCCTAGATCTATTAGAGATGTAGTATCGTGACTAACCAAATAAACTCTGTCTAGATTTCTAATTCTTATTAGCTCTCCTGACTGTAAAAGACCAGCAGCCAAAGCAGTATTAGCCTGTGTTAAAGTATTTTGGGATATTATACCTATACCGTCTCGTGTAAATCCTGGATACAAGGGGTGGCTAGGCATGGTATCGTCATATAAAAATACTCTACTAGAAATAGAGGAGTTACCTTGATTAACCCACAACATACCTGGTTGTAATCCTATAGAACCTTCTATGTTGACAGAATTAGCTTGAGGAGAGGCAGCACTAAAAAAATTTTGTAGTAAAGCCTGTAGAGAGTCATTAACCTTAGGTCTGCCGGCATATATTGTATCTGTAGATGACGGTAATGTAAATACATTTGATGTCATTAAATATTCTCCATAATTATTATAAGTGGTATAACATACTTTATATTTTTTAGCGCAGCATGTCCAGCACTATTTTATAGTATTTAACTTATACCGTTAAGATCAAAAGAAAGCAAAAAAAGCGCCAATTGCTGCAGCTACTAGTGCACCAAAATCCCAACCTGAATTCCCCCCGCCGTCTACGTTACCATTACTTGTATAGGCCTGCCATGTAGCTCCTCCAGTAGCAGTAGAATCTACAATGTTTACGTAGCTTACAGAAACAGTTCCGGTAGACTTACTTAAAGTTGCTGGACTTCCTGGAGTAGAGCTATTTAAAGTTACTAGGTTACCCGCACTACCCGATAACGTGAAGTTCGTAACAGTTTGAGTCGTTCCTGATGTAAGTGTAATTGTAGAGGCTGCTAGGGATGGGGTTACCGTTATGTCATTGAATGAATTAGAGCCGGTTATAATTAAGGTACCAGTATCATTTTGTTCTAAATTATAATAAGTCTTTCCAGCACCTGCAAATGTTTTTGTAGCGGGGCTAGCCATCTTTATAGTAGATGTACCAGGAGTTATTGTAACTGCTGCTCCTGTATTCCATGCAGAACCAGAAGATGTAACATTCCAAGCTCCAGAACCTAAATTAGTATCACCGTTAAGAGTGATTGTAGCGGCAGTTACATCTCCGTTTGCAGTTAATGTACCTCCGGAATTTCTAGTTACGCTACTAGATGAACTAAAATTATCAGTTAGAGTTATAGAACCAGTATTAGAAAAAGCTACTGAACTAAGAAAGTTTTTACCATTACTAGTTAATACTGCGTTATAGGTGCCTGTATTAAAGGTAATAGTTCCAAAAGTAGAACCAAAACTCATACCGCTGCTGATTATTAAATCTCCATATAAGTTAGCACCCGTTACGTTAGTCCAAGTACCTGAGTATCCTGTAAAGTTTAGAGATTTAAAGCCCGCCCCTAATGGTGTACTGATTGGATAAGATCCTGCTGTAACCTCAAAGTTAAAGGAGATAGTAGCACTTCCTGTACCAGGGTTTATAGTAGTTGTAGTTCCAGTACCTGTAGCAGTAAGTCTAACTAGGCTGGTTCCAGTATAAGTAAAACCGGCAGGGTTAACTAGCCATACAGTAGTACTCTTACCCGTTATTTCAACCAGTCCAGAAGCCCCAAATGCTATAGACCTGCCAGCGTTTGAGTTATTACTAGAAAAGGCAAACACCTTTAATGTAACATTATCATTAATTGTTATAGTTCCGTTAGTTAAGGTATACGTACCATTACTCACTACAAGATATCCAGAACCGGTTGTAAGATTACCGCTAGTATGCGTCACACTTGCACACGTTAAGGTTCCATTGGCTATAGCGTGAGTACCTGTAGTTATAGTAAAAATACCTACTGATGTAGAATATCCTGCCATATCAAAAGTACCGTTAGTGTAGGAAAATCTCTGTGTTGAGCCTTGAATAAGGGCATCGGCCAACTGTAAGGTCTGACCTACTCCGTTTAAAGATATGCCAAAGTTTGCAGTACATCCATTAGACGTAATAGTCCTAGTACCACTAGTTGCAGTCCAAGAAAGAGTATTGGTACCTGCAGTAGCTGAAGTAGTCATACTAGGGCTTAATCTTAAAGAACCCCATAACGTGTGAGTACTTGTCCCAAAAGAAATAGAACCGGCAAATCCATCTTGGAAAAACAGCCCATAATAAGTATTCCCTGATGTTAGCGTTAGCGGATATGTACCGTTTATAAATACAAAACTTAAAGCATTAGAGGAAGTAGCAGTATTAGTAATTGTTACACCTGTAGATGTGTTATTATCAATATACACACCTCCACTGCCAGTTACTGTGAGTCCCGTAACTCCGGTTACGTTCCAAACCGTACCAGTACCGGTAGTAGTTATATCACCACTAACACCTAATGCAATAGTACGAGTATTTGTATTAGTAGAAGTAAATGATCCTACTATTAGAGATACATCATTATTAACAGTAATCGATCCTGCCGTAAAAGTATAAGCTCCAGTAGAAACAACTAGATATCCAGAGCCTATACTTAAATCCCCGCTCGTATGAGTAACAGATGCGCAATTAAGAGTACCATTAGTTATGGCATGAGTACCAGTGGTTATAGTTAATATTCCTACACTAGTAGTCTGAGAATTTATATCTAGAGTACCAGTAGTTAGGTTAAGTGCTCTAGCAGTATTTTGAGTAAGACTATCTAATAATCTTACTATATTAGTAGTTCCAGCTATTGATATACTACACCCTATAGTTACTCCGGCAGTGGTTACAGTTTGAGTCACAGAAGAACCAATAAAACTTAAAGATTGTGCTACTGACGTACTAGTTGTAGTACTGCTTAGCACTAGGTTACCTCTTAACGATACAGTACCTCCTAAAGTGAATGAGCCAGAAAATCCAGTAAAATCTAAGTTATTTATTATAGACCCAGAACTTATAGTTAGCGCATAGGTACCTGCAGTAACAAAAAAGTTTTGAGATTGTGCTGCTGTGGCTGCACCTGCAGTTATAGTGGTTGCAGTAGAGCCTGAATTTGTAAGTCTTACATTACTAGTGCCAGTATAACTAAAGTTAGTGAGAGTTCCTGTGTTCCACACAGTGCCAGTACCTGTAAGATTTATTGCTCCAGTACCAAAAGCTATAGACCTAATGTTACTATTTGAAGAGCTAAATGAGCCAACGGATAGTGTAACACCATTGTTTATAGTTATAGTACCAGCAGTAAATGTGTAAGACCCTGTAGTAGATACTAAGGCCCCGGTATCTAGAGTAACAGGGCCAGAAGTATGCACTATTGAAGCACCAGATAGGTTACCTCCATAGTTTATATATGATTTAGTACCACTTACAAAAGTTAAAATACCTAAGGTATATGTAACATTATTAAAATCTACCGTACCGTTAGTTATAATAAAACTTGCAGTAGATGTCTGAGAAAAATTATCAGCAAGTTGGAATGTGCCGCCTACTCCATTAAAGTTTATACTGCAACCTATAGTATCTCCATTGGATGTGATAGTACGAGTACCGCTAGTAGCAGTCATAGATATAGAACCAGAAGTTGTAGTACTAGACATACTACTAGCGAATATAATATTACCTAGTACAGAACAAGTGGTTGCTCCCTGAGAATAAGTACCACTAAATCCTGTAAAATCTAGATTCTGTATTATAGTACCTGTGGCTATAGTTAATAAATAAGTACCTGCTGTTATTGAAAAACTTATTGCGGTAAGCGCAGAAGAAATAGTTGTTGCAATAGAACCGCTATATGTAAGTTTGACTAGAGGAGTACCAGTATATCCAAAATTTGTAGGTGTTGCAAGGTTCCAAGCAGTAGCACCTGAGCCAGTAACCTCAATAAAACTACCTAATGAACCAAAAGCAACAGACCTAGTATTAGAGTTAGAAGAACTAAAGTTTCCAACCGATAATGCTACGCCATTATTCAAGGTTATTGTACCAGCAGTAAAAGTGTACGTACCAGAACACACTAAAAGATATCCAGTACCTACACTTAAGTCTCCGCTAGTGTGGGTTACGTTTGCACAGTTTAGAGTACCATTAGATATAGCATGAGTTCCGGTAGTAATCGTTACAACGCCTAAAGAAGTAGAATAACCGGCCATATCAAAAGTACCGTTAGTATACGCAAAAGATTGGGTAGATCCTTGTACAAAAGCATCTGCTAATTGAAGTGTTTGACCTACGCCATTAAGTGAGATACCAAAGTTGGCAGTTCTGCCGTTTGAAGTTATGGTCCTAGTGCCGCTAGTAGAAATCCAACTAAACGTATTAGTACCGGCAGTAGCTGTTATTGTAGCTGTAGAGCCAAGGTTTAAGTTACCGTATATAGTATACGTATTAGTACCTAGACTCGCTGTACCTGCAAAGCCAGTAAAATTCAAGTTGTTGTAACTACCGCCTGATGTAAGTGTAAGGGCGTATGTACCTGTAGTTATATTAAAGTTTAGTGCGCTGGCAGCACCTGCAGTGTTAGTGATAGTTGCCGCAGTAGCAGTACCATTTGAAATATTAACAGTACCACTTCCTGTGTACGAGAAGCCCGTTACGGCTGCCATGTTCCATACTGTGCCAGTCCCTGTAGTAGTTATATTTCCAGTTCCAAAAGCAATAGACCTTGTACCCGTACCTGTCGATGCGAAAGCTCCAACACTTAAAGTAACACCGTCATTGATTGTTATAGTTCCAGTAGTGAAAGTATACGTCCCACTACTAGTAATATTATAACCTGTACCAATTGCTATAGTACCACTAGCATGAGATACGCTAGTACAACTAAGAGTACCGTTAGTAATCGCTTTAACACCAGTAGTTGAGATAGATAGCGCTCGGATTACTGTAGTTTTGGAGTTTATATCGAGTGTGCCTGCTATAAGTGAAAGAGTTGTACCAGTTACCATAGTAAGGTTATCTACCAACTGCAACGTTCCGCCAGCACCATTAATCGAGATGTTAGGCATTTGAATGCCGTTCGTGGTGAGAGTACTAGTACCGCTAGTTGCAGCTGAAGTAAGAGTACCAGTGCCTACCGTAGATGTAACAGTAGTAGTAGCGGAAAATAACAATGAAGAGAAAAACGATAAAGTAAGGTTTGATAAAGCAAAAGTTCCAGAGAACCCGGTAAAGTCAAGAATTCTACACCTACCGGAACCGCTTAAGGTAACTGTGTCGCTTCCTCCTGTAACATAAAAATTTATGGAACCATTTAGAGTACCTGTAACCGCGATAGTTCTAGTTCCTGTTGTAGGAGTTCCAGTAAGTTTAACATCAAAAGGAGTAGTACTCCCTGTAACACTGCAGCTCCAAACAATTTTTGAGTTGCCGGTGACTGCTATATAAGCGCCCGACCCGGCACTTATCCCGTTGTTAGTAAGAGAAAAAGTATCACATGTAAGATTAAAAGTGCTTAAACTAAGACCGCCACTAACCGTAACTGAGGAAGTAGATGTTAGGTTATCAGCAATAGAACAGCTTTGACCAAAATCAACAGGGTTTCCTATAGTTGAACCGTTAGATCTGAATACTCCGTTAGAAAGGTTAATAGTCCATGTTCCAGAGCTACTAAAATTGCTAGTTGGAAGAGTTACGCCCGAACCACTACTATTATTATTAATTCCTAGAAAGCCAGTCCCTGGAAAAGTGAATGGGACCGCTAAGCTAGAAATACTAAGAGCACTTATGCTGAGAGGAGAGCTAATTGTGATTGTAACAGATGCAGCCCCGCCATGTGAGTTTGCGTTAAAAATTGCTACGTCATTTATCGAAGGCACTGACGCTCCGCCAGCACCACCACTAGTAGTAGACCAGTTTGCTGTATTTGTTGAGTCCCAGGTACCTGAACCACCTACCCAATATCTATTTGCCATAAGTTATATCTCACTAACTTCAGATATTTCAGGAGGTGCAGTAATTGCTGCTACCCAATTAGCAAACCTAGATTGTTTTATAGATTCTATTTCTTCATCGGTAAGTGTGTGGTCGTCTTCTAAGTGAATGGCATCTCTATAAGTGTAAACTCCATCAGTCATTTCAAAATCTATTTTTATCATCGTATCCCTCAATTAAAATCCAAAGTTCTTGGCTATCATGTGCCACTTAGAATCTGCTGTCATATACATAAAACCCATATAGTCTGTTTTACTAGATCCGCTAGTGGCAGTAGGTAGCGAACCATCTGTAGATCCGGCAAACACAGGATCCCAACTGAATGTCTGAACGTTAGTACTTCTAATTCTGAGAATGAACTTTTCTGAGTCAAGCACAGTGCCAGTAGGAGCATTTACAGTTAACGTTCCAACAGCTTGAGTATTATTCTGCTGAGCAACATCCGTTGTATCTACATTCACAGTGATAGAAGTAGCATCAGCTAGATACACTAGTCTGGGCCCTATGCTTGATATAGTTATAGTATCACTCGTAGCATTGGTAGTTAGCGATATTCCATTACCAGCTGCTAGTGTTAACGTATCTCCAAAAGCATCAGCTACTACGTCAGATTGGCCGGCTACCACAAATGTGTTAAAGGTTTTTACGCTCGAAAACAGTGCAAAGTCATTTGCATAGGCTGCTTGTAGGGTACTAAAGTCGTTAGCCTGTGCTGTCAACAGAGTTGAGTAATCATTAGCCTGTGCTGTTAGTAGCGTATTAAAATCATTTGCCTGAGCTGATAACAGAGTTGTATAGTCGTTTGAACGAGCTGACAGTAGGGTAGTATAATCGTTTGCGTTTACCCATGTGTTAGCCGCATCGCCATATGCGTATAGAGCTGCAGTGAAGTATGTACCACTTCCAGCACTGTTAATGTTCTGTGAGGTAGTGTTGCCTGTATAAGCTGTAACCTCAATATAGTCGGTAGTTCCGTTGAAATATGCAACTGTAGATAGTGATTGTGTATATCCCGACCCAGTTACAATCTGATCTTGAGTAATTGCAAGTTGAGTGCTACCATTTTTTCTAAACTGTATGTTGTTCTGGTTGTTAGTTACAGCGCCTGCATCCCACCAAACTTGAGCATACAGAGTGTAGTATCCGGCAATGGTTGGTTGAAACTTGTTGGATGCAAACCAGCCTTGAGGATCAAAGTCGTCTCCAAAAGTAACAACTGCATCAGCTCCGTTAGTGACTGTCTGAGCTCCTCCCTGTTTGGTTGCACGAACAACGTAGTCTCCGGCTATCAGCCCTGCACCGCCACCACCTGTATTAGTGATAGTTATCGTATCAGTAGTAGCATCAGTGGTTATTGAAATTCCGCTACCAGCTGCAAGAGTTAACGTGTCAGAGCTTGAGTCTGCAACAACGTTGCTTTGGCCGCTCACACTGATAGTTGTAAAGCTATTAGACGATGCAGCAGCTACGTTTTTATTTTCAAAACGAGCATTAGCACTCACATAAACTATAGCTTGGCCATCTTGGATGTTACGAAGATAAGTACTCTCATCTTCAAAAAGCGAGCTTCCATATGTTGGTCGAACAAAAAGTTCACCATTGTTGTTATCACTATTTACTACTATAGCTAGTGTAACTATATTGTTTGGGGCTATTGGTACTGTATTTGATAAACCTCCAGGTACGGCAGGGTCGGCATAGAGTATGTCACCGTTAACAAACATTGAAGTGTCAACTTTACGAATCTTACCGAAAGTGGTGACAAATCCATCCCCACCGTCTGGAATGTCTTCAGTGGTTATACCAATTATATACTTAGATGGCACCGAGTTATTAGCCAGAGCCGGTGCCACCTTAATTCTACCGCTCATACCTACAGTGCCTGCAGCCATAACTGCTGTACGGTTAGGAATTAAACTACCTGTCTGGTTTTTAACGTAAAAGTACTGCTCTTGACCTATCTGTAGAGTCGTGTTAGCATTCATGCCAAGGTCGAGAGTATTATCATTTATATTCCATGCAAGCTGACCAGCCCCGCCAACAGTTGCTGGCGAGGCTACATTCATTTGAACGAGGTCTACACTTGTTATATTTCCTTCGATGTAAGCATTAGCGCCTACGTGCAAGCCTAGCTTGACTCTAAAATCTTTATCTGCCATCTGTTCCCTATCCCTAGATGACTAACTGTTATACTAGTAACGCTGAGCGTACAACTCGTATAGTATTAGTGTTATTTGTTGGAGTTACCAGTAGTCTTACATTACCACCACTTATGTCTGCGTTGAACGAAGCCAACGATACGCTTGTATACACAATAGCATACTCTGTCATATACACAGTAGCACCGTCATGAATTAATAGTATCTCGCAAGAGTGGTAGTAGTTGTTAGCAGTATCGTGCACTTGAACTAGATATTTAGCTGTTCTGAATGTCGCAGCTGCAAAGCTGTCTAGAACCTGGTTTGCAGTTGTAGTTGTAGTGGCCAACGCACTTGTAGAATATCCAGCATCGTTAACTTGGAACTGAGCTTTTGGTATGAGAGTGCCTACGCCTACTGTGTTGTTAGTTGAGTCCACATGGAATGTGTTTGAGTCGACTGTAAGACCACCAACAGTTATTGCATCTGTAGTTGTAGCACCGTTAGCTGTCACACGAGCAAGAGTGATTAAGTTTGTGTTAGTAGCATTAGCAAAATCAACATAGTATGAACCACTCTGTCCGTCTAGTAAATCAGCATTTAAGTTTGTAACAACTTGAGTGTTAGAAACTATCAGAGTGCCTACGCGAAGAGCAGCAAAACCAGTTGGACTGACCACTGTGTTGGTGGTAGGATCTAGAGTGTTTACCAGTGCAAAGTAACCTTCACTCTGATCATAATAGATTGCAGAGTTACCCTCGTTACCGCGGTTTAGGTATATGCCAACGTCACCACTAGGAGCACCTACAGTGTTAGCAGCTAGCTCTATGAACTTGTCTTCAACGAGTAGACTAGTAGTACCGATTGTGGTAGTATTACCTTCAACAGTTAGGTCGCCCGATATTACAACACTGTCTGTGAATGTTTTCAACCCGGCGATGTTTTGATTGCCGCTAGTACGAACTACAGTAGAATCAACTGCAAGAGTACGGTTAGTAGAAAGGTCGCCGCCACCAGTTAGGCCATCTCCAGCCGAAATTGTGATGCTAGCATTAGCCTTGATGTTTGTGTAAGAGTTTAGTCCACTCCAAGTAGCATAGTCGTTTGCACGATAACCGTTTAGAAGTGTGGTATATGTGGCATGGTCGTTAGCCTGATACTCATTTACCAGGGTGGTATATGTTGAGTAGTCGTTTGCACGAGCGCTATTCCAAGTTGACAAGTCATTGGCCATAGCCGCTTGCCAAGTGGTGTAATCGTTTGCACGAGCTGACGCTAGTGTTACACCGTCATTCGCATAAGCAGCTAAGACAGTTGAGTAGTCGTTAGCAAGAGCTGATGATAGAGTAACTCCATCGTTAGCATAAGAGGCTAGTATAGTTACATAGTCGTTAGCCTGATAAGCGGATACTAGAGTTGTATATGTATTATAGTCATTAGCACGGGCGGACGCGAGTGTTACTCCGTCATTTGCCATTGCTGCTAACCAAGTTACATAGTCGTTAGCCTCATAGTTAGTTACGATTGAACCTACGTTATCTTGTACTAGGTTTATTCTACCATTCAAGGTAGTGTATGTGTTGAAGTCGTTAGCACGCAGAGTGTTTAAGGTGCTAACGTCATTGGCATATGCGCTAAGCAGGGTAACTCCGTCATTAGCTAGCACGTCAACTCCGTTGACGAACGCTTGAGTGTTTACTACCAGCCCGCGATTAACTACAAAATCTTTTAATGTTGCCATTTTTGTTTTCCTTTATGTCGCGATAACAGTTCTAAACACCTTAACCGAGCTGGTTCCGTATGTCGGACTGCATAAAAGTCTAACTGTATCGTTGAATATTGATGCGCTATACTGCGCTAGTCGAACACCTTGATTAACTATAGCATACTCTGTGAGAAATGCTTCACCGCCGTTGTGAACTATGAACAGCTCACTTATCTCGTACTCGTCGACTGAAGGGGCATATAGCTGGATTTGATACTTAGCAGAACGAAAGTCAAGAGCTGACCATTGGTCTACAATTTGATTTGGAGTTCCGTTAGTGAGGTTAGCTGAGTATGAACCCAGCCCAGCATCGCCGATGTGTAGGTCAATCTTAGGGTCCAGCTGGTTTATGCCTACACGAGCATTTGCGTAGTCTAGCCATAGCACTCCGCCAACACGAGCTACTGTTGCATCTACTGATAAGGTTACGTTTGAAGATAGAGCCCCGCCACCGTCCAGACCATCACCAGCCACGATGAATGAGTTAGCAGTGCCGCTCTCACCAGCAGGTCCGCGAGGGCCTTGTTCAGCCACAGCCACTACAGTGGCTTGTGGACGTTCCACAGTTACGGTGGTTGGGTTGGTGGTATTAACCTCGACCACCATCTGGATAGGATTTGTGACTACATCATTCATCTAGTTATCTCTGGTTCCACACGAAACTGACCTTCAAGCAGGCGGGTCACATAGCCGGTGCTGTCACGAAGTTCTAGATCATAACGACCAGAAAAACGAGCGAGTGCAGCTGAGTTAGCAGCAGTCATGAAAATTCTAAGGTTCCCATTGGCTCCGTCTTCACGGTTCTCAGCAGATCCAGTTAACCAGATGAATCCATTGGCCGTAAGTGCAGAGTTAAACTCAACAAAAACCGCAGAGGCAGGAGCTTCGCGAACTTGCATCTTGGCTGAATATCCGGTCAGGTCAACTGGAGTCCCGCTAGGAGCGCGGTAACGAAGAGGAAGGTCAAATGTAGCTCCCTGTTCTAGAGTGATGTCATAACGTCCTGCTGCCATATTAGTTCCCCTTGAATAGATCTTGCATTAAGGTGGTATAGTTGGTTGTGTTGTTAACCTGAACAGCAGTTGTAGGCTGTTTAGGACGAGCATCACGGTCCATATCGTTTAGCAGCTTAATCCAGTCAAATAAATCTTTTTTAGAGTACATACCGGTGTCAGCAGCCTCTTGAAGTTTTTCGTCGATAACTTTATTGATGATCGAGAGACGACGCGAGCGGTGTAGATACCCTTGGTTCATGATAACAGTATCCACATATCGCTTGGTATCACTTCTCTCTACAATCGCGGTTACGCGATCAGCTGAGATTCCAAAGTCGGTAGCGATTTGTGGAATCGTTTTACCGGCCAGCAGCTCGTTAGCTACTAGAAGATGCTGAGGATCTAACTCTGGAGCATCAAGTGAAGAGTTCAGGTTGTCTGAGTAGGTTGTAATATTAGTCATGTCTATACACCATGGTTCCTTGGACAACGACAGCCCCCAACGGTGCGTTAAGTCCTTCATCTGTCTGAACAGTGTCAATTCTGATTTCGTCAAACTCAGGTTCAGCGGCTCGCAGATGTGAGATAACGTGTTCTATGTCATCAGCCAGCTGCTCTTCAGCTTCTTCGGTTCGCTCATCCCAGGTAATACCGCGTATTCTAAAAGTGCTAACCACATAACGCTCTCCACCGCCGATGTGACGAATCATCGTGTCAGTCACAGTCACCATCACACACGGAAACGAGTTGACGTTTTCAATGAACTCGTCATGGTCGAGCACTGTTTCGTGTACATCAAGGTTGAATGTGTATGAGGGGTTCCACGGACTCGTGCGACCGTCAATTCGCTTTAGCGCTTCGATGATTTTTAGTTGAGATTGGCGTCTGTTCATACATTGATTATATGATGAACCAGTGATGAAGTCAAACAAATATTTTTAAAATCCTCTTGACACCCAGTGAGAGAGCGTGAGCGAAGTGAGAGATCGGTGAGACAATGTGAGTGGGTGTGAGACGATTGAGAAAAGGTGAGACCGATGATCGATCGCAGTCACGAAGTGACGTAGGCAAACTAACAACAACAGGTTGCAACGAAGTTGCGCAGGGTGCTTGGTTATTCCTAAAATTTCTTGTGTCACTTCGTCGTCGGATTCTAACACAACTAAACCCAAGTGAAGTCCTAAAAATACCTGATAATTTTCCTGAGGAATAGCCCCGCGAATCACCGAATCAGCAAGTCCTAAGAACCGCCCTAGCTATATTTTGGCAATGTCAAACAGATTATTTTTGGCGTTGCGTTGCATAACTGCCACACTATCCGCCTAGGTATCCGCCTAGGTATACTGCCCCATACCTTAGGAGGTAACCCCCGCCTTTAGCGGGGGTCATACGGATTCAGCTTGACATTGCCGCGGGCTGCCGAGCAATAGCGCGCCCAGTAAGCCCGATTCGTTTGGATGGTCGCCAGCGCCTCGCCATAGGTCGCCGTCAGAGAAATCGGCTCAGCGAACGCTTTGAACTTGACATGGACAGCGCCTTGAGTCGTGTTGCACGATTCGCAGAGGCGCACGAAATTTTCCTTGACCATTGCCCCGCCTTTGCTTTCCGGCACGATATGGCCGCAGTGATTCGCCTCGCGCGACCCGCAGGCGACGCAGCCTGCAAAGGCGGCCATGACGTGGGCGCGGATGGCGGCGGGGATGCGGGACTTGGTGGCCATGATTCGGGTTCCTTTCGTTGCCGTTGATTCTTTATAGCGCGATGCGAGGGGGGATGCAAGCAAAAGATTCCGCTTGCAATGCCCGACGGATTCCCGTAATGTGATTCTTGTGAGGGGCGGCGAGGTGCTCGCCCCGCGAATCGGAGACCCGCCATGCTGAACCTGACCGGATACATTGTTCGCAAAACTGACGCCGCCGTTGCTTTCGTGCGCGAATCGGACGCGGGCGTCACGGGCGTGCGCCCGATCTGGATCCCCGTCAAAAAATTGGGTCGCGTGCGGGAAGCCGACGCGATGGGTCGCCGGATCGTCACGGCGCAAGACGGCGAGCGGGTCGGCATTCCCGCGACGGTTGAGGTCGAGGAATCGTTCCTCAACCGGATCGGCGTGCTGGCCTGACGGCCACGCGCCGGACAGGGCCCCATCCGAAAGGATGGGGCTTTTTTCGTTTAAGGGGATTGACAGCAGGCGATTCGCCATGCTATAATGGGGTAGGCGCCGACTGGGCGATTCGCCGAATCAGGCGCCGATTCTACCACGGAGAATCGGGCGTGTCAATAGAGAATGCGGTCTTGAAACAAAATGTTATGCTTGCATAGTCCAGCAGATTCGGGCATTGTCAATTCACGGGGGCGGCGCAGGGCCTGCCCCGCGAATCGGGAGACGGGCGATGGCGAAAGTGGCGATGGATCTGGAAGCGATGAAAGCAGCGTTCGCGGCCAAGGGCGGGCAGGTCACGCGCGTGGACGCGGGCGTGCGCGCGATTGAGTCGGACCGCACGATCTACGCCGCGATGCGTGCGGGCAAGCGGGCGACGGCGGACGCGGTGCGCGAATCCCGCGCGTCGGAGTCGCGTCACGAAACGATGGTCGGCGCGTATCACGCCGCGCGGGCGATGGGGTGGAGCCACTCGGACGCGCTGGAGTATGGGGCGACGGCGGTCGATTGACCGCCGCCTAGTCTAAAACCGAATAGTTCGAAACCGAAGATCTGGAGTTGAAAAATGAAACAAGTGATCTTTCTAGCTGCCGCCGTGATCGCCATCGCCTCGGGCTGGATCTTGCTTGACTCGGGTAGTGCTTCTATGGTAACAGTGAATGACCGCGCTGCATGGGGCTACGACGAATCGGGATACCTTGTGACGCCGCCGCCTGCTACGATTCACGTGACCCTCGACTAATCTCAACTAGGAGTTGACAAATGACCGCGACCTTCATCCTCGTTCTCACCTTGTTTGGCGCTGACACAACCGATTCGGTTTACGTTGTGGACTACGACATGACCGCCGAGGATTGCTCGGTGCGAATCGAGGAGCAACAGCGCCTGCTGGAAAAAACGTTCAATATCAATGACTTCGTGCTGACCTGCGAGATGGATATGGCAACCGAGTGATGGAAAAAACCCTTGCTAATCAACGGGTTAGCAAGGGGGCCGCCGCCGAGGCTAAGCTGTTGATAACACACAGTTTTTTAGCACTAGACAAGCTGAGCGAATCGCGCTAAGGTTAATCATCAAAGGAGAAACGCAATGCACATCGAAGATCTTACTCGCGAAGTCGAATGCACGTTCCGCGACTATGCTCTTGATCGTATCCCTGCACGCATTGCACAACTGGAAGATATTCTCAAAGGGGAAACCAAACGGCTCAATAGCTATATCGAAAGAATGAAAGCAGGAAAAAAGATGCAGCGTCATCATATGGTTGCCCTCCGTCGCTCGCCTGACTTTATTCAAGAGCTGACGCTCATCATTCGTGCGCTGCGCGAAGGATACGCACACAGAACTGCTTGACAAGCCTAGCGAATCGCGCTAAGGTTAATCATCAACCGAGGAGATGGATATGTCCCTGACTGCCAATGCCGCCATGATCGCCGCTGCCGACGCTGCCGACCGTATCTATGCAAAGCTCGTGCGCGCACGCGCGCGCAATGCCAGCGAGCTGGTGCTGCGCGGACTCGAGGCGGCCTATCGCCAGCACAACGAGCGCGTGAATCAACTCTGGGATGCGTGGAACGACGCGCTGTTGCGGGAACGTCTGGCCCGCATTTAGGGCTTGCGAATCAACCCGAGGCGCGCTATAAATAATCATCGAAACGGGATAACCAAGGAGGTTCCCATGACCGCTCGTTCCATCCTCGAAGCTCGCCTCGGTCGCCCGCTCGGGCCGATCGCCGCCATGCCGCGCGACCTGCGCGTGGCGATGTATCGCCTTGCGCTGCAACTGGCCAAGCCGCAAGGCGGCAAGCCGAAGTCGGTGCGGGATCTGGTGGCCCGCTAAGGGCCACCTGATTTGGGCTAGCGCCCGAATCAGGCGCCGATTATACGACTCAGCCTCAAACTTGTCAAGGGAAATCGGCACTGAAACATAAAATGTTATATGAGAAAGGTCTTGCGAATCGCTGCGACTCATGCGATACATAATCATGGAAACAGGGAAGGAACCCACCATGCAGACCACCGGTTACATCGTCCGTGAAACTGAAGCCGCCGTTGCGTTCGTCGCGCGTCGTGACGTGAAAGCTGGCGTCAAGCCGCTGTGGGTTCCCAAGGCCAAGATCCTTGTCCGTCACGAGCAGGACCGCGCTAGCGTGACGATTGCCACCGCGCAGGACGGTGAGCGAGTCGGCATCCCGACGGTTCTGGTTATCGACAACGATTTCGCTGTCAAGGTCGGAATCCTTGCCGTCGCATGACGGCAAGAGGTGTGGCACTTTAGCCACACCTGGCGCCGATTTTACAGCGATTCGCACGCCGTGTCAATAGCGTGAGGGAAAAAATAAGATTGGATGACGCGCAGATAGTCCTTGCGAATCGCGCTGGGACATGCGATAAATAATCATCAGCAAGGGAGACGGGCGATGGCAAAGGCAAAGATCTCGGACACGGTTCGCGCGAAGGTTCTGGCCCGCGACTCGTTCATCTGCCGCGCGTGCGGGTTCGGCGGTTCGGAAAACTATGCCTTCGCGCTGGAATGCGACCACATCCACCCCGAGTCGGCGGGCGGCAAGGCCACGGTGGAAAACCTGCAATGCCTGTGCGGCGCTTGTAACAAATCGAAAAGCGATACGGTCGCTTGGGAATTTAAGGCCCGCAGCGAATCGGTCGCAGAGTCGGTTTGGGCTGTCAACCAAAAAATCGTCCGCGTGGCCTTCACGGTCGGCATCAAGGAAGGTTCGGTGGCAAAGACGTTGAAGCGCCTCAAGTAAGGCGCTTCCCTAGTTACTTTTCGACCAGTTCATTTTTGGCCTTGACGAATCGCTTGATACGTAGTATCATAAGCGCAGGCGGAGCCTGCGCCGGTGGTAAAATTGTGGTATTTTTGTGTGTTTTTTAGGTGAAAAAACTGTGAGAAAACAACGGGTTACAGGTCTGGGCGCGGCTTTGTCTAACTCGTTGAAATCAAACACTTATTTTAGGTTTGCACGTCGCTTGCGAATCGCGTATATTAAATCATCAACACAGGAGAACACGATGTATCTGGAAAATATCAAGATCGCGCAGAACGGGTTCGTTCTGGAAGATAGCTACGGCAACCTGCACATTGCCAGCACTCTGCTGGATGCCGCACGTATCGCTGGAGAGCCGGTTCCGAGCGGAGGACAGACCACCTACGAATCGGGCAAAGGGTTTCAGAACCTGAACGAGGTTCGCAAGCTGTTTCATGACGGTCGCAAGATTGACTCCATCAAGCTGTTGCGCGATTGCTTCACTCCGCGCTTGGGCTTGCGTGAGGCCAAGGATTTGGTGGAACAGCTTTGTGCCTAGAAAATCCCTTGCTAATCAACAGGTTAGCAAGGGCGGCGCGGCCAGCCCTAACTGATTGAAAATGCACACAAATTTAACTATTGCACGGCTCTAAAGAATCACGTATACATATCTCAACAGCAAAGGAGATGCTCAATGTTTGAAGTCGGTCAACAGGTTCGTTTCGTCGGTCGCGGCACTGAACAGGAACGCTATCACACGGATTACAAGCAGTTGCTTGGCCGTGTCGGCACGGTCATGAGCACCACGGAATGGCCGATGTTCAGTGACGGTTCCGTATTTTCATCGTGTGAGGTTCGGTTCGAGGGCTTCACGTGGGCCGGTTCCGACACCGACACTTCCCAGCCTGCCGATTGGTTCACCTGCTGGCATAACGAGTTGGAGGCGGCCTGAAAAAACCCTGCATAATCAAGAGGTTATGCAGGGCGGCGCCCCGCCGGCTAACCCATTGTTTTTACACGTTTTTTAGTGCTTGCGCTCGTCTGCGAATCGGCGTATAAAGAATCATCGAAAGGGAGAAGCTAACATGAAACGCATCGTGGTTTTTGATCTGGATGAAACGGTCATCGACTCCAAGCATCGCACCCCGAATCGCCCTGACGGGACTCTGGATCTGGACCGCTATTTCGCGCTCAAGAATCGGGAAAGCATTTTCCGTGACACGCTTCTGCCTCTGGCCGATACGTTCAAGCGTCTGGACAGGAAAGAAAATTACGTGGTCATCTGCACGGCTCGTGCCATGAATCAGGACGATTGGGACTATCTGGCCCATCATGGGCTTGACGCCCACCTTGTTTTGTGCCGTCCCGAGGATGGTTCTGAGAATCACATCAAGGATGCCACCCTCAAAGCGCGCAAGATTCAGCGGCTCCGCAACCTGAAGCAGTTCCGTGGCAAGCCCGTGGTCATGTTTGACGACGCCGTGCCAGTGATTCGCAAGATGCGTGAGATTGGCGTTGCGTGCCTGAACGCTGTCAAGGTAAATAAAAAGCTGATGGAGGCTTGAAAAATGAACAAAATTCGCTTTGCAATGGAGCTGATTCGCACATGCACTCCGCTTGCTATCCTCGGGCTTCAAATTCTCATTTATTATCAATGAGTTAGGAGGGGCGGCGCCTCGCCAGTTAAGCTACTGAAACTACACGATAATTTAGCGGTTGCAAGACTGGCAAGATTATGCGATAAAGAATCATCAGCAAGGGAGAAGAAAATGAGCCTTACCGCAGACCTCGATGGACAGACCTTCACGACCACGATTTACGACTCGGTTGTCGGTAAGATTATCTTGGAAACCTCGTTCTGCTATGGTATCCCGACAACCACGCTTTGGGTTCAGTTCCCGGATGGGTTCAGCGACGAAGTTCAAAACCTGCAAGAAGCAGAAGAAAAGCTGGAGTTGTAAAATGACCTATACGGTCCGAACCGCAGACAGGTGCTTTACCGAAGCACATTACAGTTCCTTTTCGGAAATGGTGCAAGATTGGGCCAGTGAGATTTTGAAAGGGACGCATTATTTTATGGTGAGCCTGTATTAGCGCAGGCTCACGCCTGCGCCGGTGGTAGTTTGGTGGAAACTCGGTGAAAAATCTGTATCGAATCAATCAGTTACTGACTTAGGCGCCGTGTCTGCTAACATGCTGGCAATAAAAGAAACTTTTCGCTTGCTTCGTGCCTGAGAATCGCTTATAAATATCTTAACAAAGGGAAAGATAAGGAAACTAAGATGAAAGCAACTGAAGCACTTGTTAACATCCTTATCAGCATTGTTATTGCGCTGATTGTAATCGTAGCATTCGCCCCAGATTGGGTAGGGCATTGGGAAGCCCAACGCGATATTGCATACGATAGCGTATGGTCTGAATGGGTAACAGACTGTGACTGCACACAACCATTAGAATAAATTCAGTGGGCGTGTGGCGAAATGGTAAACGCAGAGGACTTAAAATCCTTAAGCTGTCGGTTCGAGTCCGACCACGCCTACCATTGTTCTTGTAGCTCAATTGGTTAGAGCAAGACACTCATAATGTCGAGGTTGGGGGTTCGAGTCCCTCCGGGAACACCAGAATGCATCTAGATAGATTGGAAATATCCCCTTAGGGTGGGATTGACCCCTCGCTGAATGCTAGACGCGCTTGCAATGCGTGAGGCAAGCAACCAAAGGTTTAGCGACATAAATATATATCGCTAAACGAAATTTTTTATTTGACACTTGGGGGTATTGTCAGATATACTAGACTAACAAAGGAGAAAACACATGTCTCACACGAGCACCGGACTATTGGTGCTAGCGTTGACCCTGATCGGTTTTACTGCCAATGCGACTACGTATAGCGAAAAACAACTCAACTGCTTAGCACAAAACATTTACCACGAAGCAAGGGGAGAACCTGCTAGCGGGCAACTTGCCGTAGCATTCGTAACCTTGAATAGAACTGAAGATGATAGATTTCCAGACAGCATATGCGGCGTGGTATATCAAAAAGGACAGTTTAGTTGGACTAAACGAAATCCTAGAATACGAGAGAATGCAGCTTGGAGCGCAGCACAGTTAATTGCAGAGCGCGCAGCTTTTCTCCACGGAGAAGGAAAAGACAATACGCTTGGAGCCGTTTACTTTGATGGCGGAAAACACAAACAAGCGTTTCACAAACGACGAACAATCCGAATAGGAAATCACTCGTTTTATCAATAACTTAGCAGCTAGAGCGCCCCACGCTCTAGCTCTTTGATTTTAAAGAACATTTTCCAGTTGACCTTTCACAACGAATCAGTTACACATAACTATCAGCAAAGGAGACGCCTATGAGCAAGCTTGATTTCCGTAAACTGGAACCTTCGGGTAAATGCCCGAACTGTGGCATCAATTGCTGGTCAGAGACGAGCAACGAGCCTGCAATCTGGCCGTGTGGGGTTCCGGGCTGCCCATACCCTCACAAGCCGCAGCGTCCGTTTGAACGGTCGGCTGTCGGGTCCAGCCTGAGCATGATTGTTTACAGCGGGAGTTGACAATGGCATATCTGCACGGCAACCGGCAGGTTGCATACAATGCAGGTCGTGATATGTATCTCAAGGGGTGGGAGTTTTCCTGCCCCTACACACAAGGGACGGTATATGCCAAATGCTGGTTCCGTGGCTGGTTTGATGCAGAGAGAAAATCCCCAAGGATTACAAGCACTTAGGAGGTGCAGCGCCCCCGCCGCTAAGTCATTGATTTCAAAGGATTCTTTCCTAGTCGCCGCCGCAAATTTCTTCTTGCACACCCGCTGAGAATCGCCTATAAAGTTTGTATTGAAGAAGCCAAGAAGCGAAGGAGAAAGCAATGGCTGATGCGAAAACCTCGAAAGTGAACTACACCGAAGCCATGGTGGAGCAGATGCTCACCATGTATGCCGAACTCGGCAATGATGGTCTGGACACCATCGCTGAGACGCTCGGCAAGCCCGTCCGCTCGGTCCGCTCGAAGCTGGTGCGTGAAGGCGTCTACGTCGCTGCGCCCGAAAAGCCCAAGGCGAAGAAGGAAGAAGGTCCGACGAAGAAGGAACTTCTGAATCAGCTCGAATCGCTGGTGTCGTTCGACGTGTCGGGCCTGATGGGTGCGACCAAGGAAGCCATCGCGCACGTTATCGCGCTGGCTGAGTCGCAGGACGAAGCGACCGCCGATGAGGTTGAACCCGAATCGGTCTGAGCGTCAAGGGGGAACCTGTGCGGTTCCCCCACATTTTTCTGAATGATTTCAAGCACTTACGGGGCGGGGCGCCCAGCGCGTTAACTCATTGATTTTGTTTGATTCTTTCCTAGCGCTGAAATGAATATTTCACTTGCGTGCCTGCTGAGAATCGCCTATATTGTTTATATCGAAGGACGGAAGGAGTGATTACTGGAAGTCGCTAAGATATCTAGCTGTAGGGGTAGATCTACAGTGGCGTTGAGAGGTAGGCCAATGAATCTCTGCGGTGGTGTATACGGAATGCACATATGCGACAACGTGCGTGAATGGGTCTAATCAGCCAAAACTGCTCCGGTCCATCGGACAGGTGTAAGAAGTGATAGCGGGGGTGGCCACCCCCGCTGTTGCCACAATCAAAGGATATGAAAATGACGCTGACCGCTAAACTTATGCGAATTGTTGAAACTGTCAACTCTGATGGTGGCACTGCTTTTCTCAAGATTCGATTCATGTTAGAGGATGTTGAACGCGAGATTGAAAAAGGCAATCCTAATGCTATTCAGTTTGAACGAGAACTAGACCACATCATGCGCTTTTGTGAGCTGGCTGCAAGTAAACCCTTATAATTCAGGCACTTAGGTGCCGAGGCGCCCCGCGAGCCAACCCATTGATTTTAAACGATTCTTTTCTGTTGCAAGCCCAGACGAATCGTGCGATACATAATCATCGGCAAGAGAGGAAAAGACGCCATGAAATTCTACACCGCTGGCAAAATCTGGCACGCTGACAAATTCAAGATGTTGCGTGACCGTCTGCAACTTCCGGTTCAGGCTCGCTGGATTGACCTGAATCAAGATGACCCTATCGTCACGCACAACAAATCGCTGCTGTGGCAAATGTGCTATGAGGATGTGCGCGACTCGGACTTCGTGTTGCTCTACTCTGAGGATGAATCGGAAGAACAGCGCGGCGCTTTGGTTGAGATTGGTATGGCCTACGGCATGGGCAAGCCCGTGTATGCTGTCGGCAAGTGCCGCTCGATCAAGCCGAACGCAATTTCGGATGTGGCATTTACGCATCACCACCTCTGGACTTGGCTGGATACTGACAACGTGGTGAAAGGTGCGTATCACGCCCTTGCCTCTGAAATTGGCCGCCGTGGCCGTGAAACTCTGCAAAAGGTCGCTTAAAATGCCGTATATCTGCCCGACTGATCGCCTTGGAATTGATAATGAGTTGATGAATGATGGGGTTTCTTGGACTCCTAAAAATGCTGGTGAATTGAACTTCGTGGTTTCCACCTTCATCGCCAATTATATCCGCACTAAAGGGCTGAAATACGCCGTGGTCAATGAAATGGTTGGCGCTCTGGAATGCGCTAAAATGGAACTGAACCGCGTTATTATCGGACCTTATGAGGATATTAAAATCGCGGAAAATGGTCCTGTATACCACAACATCTTGCCGAGTGGAGAATACTAATGGACCTTATTCTGCTTATGGGCGGTCTGCTGGTTGCAATCTGGGTGCTGCTGTATATTGCGGGCAAGCTGATTAGCTATATCGTAAAATGAAAAAAACCCTTGCAAGTCAAGCACTTGCAAGGGGCGGCGCCCCCGTCGTTAACTCGTTGAAATGATTGAGAAAAATAACTGTTGCACGAATCACTGTGACGTGCGATAAGACGGTAACGCAGGAGAGAATCATGACCACTGAAATCAAATACCAACTGTTTCGGGTGACCGGGCCGAATGAAGGTTATCAGATCGGGCAACTGTTCAACTCTGAAATGATTGCCAAGAACCATGCCTTGAATATCAAGGATAGCGAAGCACAAGAATACAAAATCCGGTCCGTTGTGACTACCATTTCGACTCTGGATGTTTTTACCGTCCCCGCGCATGTCCCTACTCTTGAAGAGATTGCCAATGAGATTATCGCCGGGTCTGACGGTTCCTTCTATATGGAATGGGGCGAGGATTTTGAACGACTCGAAGAACCTGCCCGCTCTCAGGTTGAGGATATGGTGAACGAGGCAATCACATCGTGTGATGGTTGCGGCTGGCACTTCCATATTGAGAGCATGGAACATTTTGACGACACTGGCGATACTCTGTGCTATAAATGTGCAGATGACCGATACAACGAAGAAGAAGAGGATGAGGACGATGAAGGTTAAGATTGGTTATGGTATGGGCTATGCCGGAACTGATGAGGAATGGGTTGAGACTATTCCTGAAGATGTTGTTGCAGAAGGTCAAGAGGCAATCGAAGAATATCTTGACGGTTTGCAGGACGAAGCTTATGCGACAGCTTGCGAAAGGATTTCGGTGTGGGCAACTATCGTTGAATAACAAGGGGTTAGCAACCCCGGCGCCCCCGCCGCTAACCTATTGATTTTGCTACGTTTTTTTGTTGTTGACGGCCCCGTGCGAATCGCCTATACATATCTCAACGCAGCAAACAAAGGAAAACCTGCCGTGACCCATAAGCCCACCCTGTTCGTCGTGACTGACATTGAAACCACCATGAAAAAACGCATCGCATTCGATGTGGCATGGAAAACCATTGACAAGCGTGGCCGCGAATATGGCCGTGGCTCCTACGTGATTCGCGAGGCTTTCCGCCATGATGTGCCGTTCTTCGCTCACAAGCTGGGCCACTACTTTGACGACGCCTATTCCAAGCTGATTCAGCCTGCGGATGTGCTGGCCGTTCGTGCGGAGTATAACCGCCAGATTGGCGAATTTCAAGCGGCAGGCCATCGCGTTATCTGCGCGGCCTACAATTCTGCCTTTGATTTCAAATACTTGCCTGAGACTGTCGCTGTCCTGACGGATGGTGCTGTCACGCGGTGGCTTGACAAGCGTGTGGAACTGATGGACATTTGGGATTTCTGGGGCGAATCGGTGCCGCGTCATTATGGCACGGTCGCCGCTGCCAGCGAATCGGGCAAATATGTTTCGACCTCTGCCGAGTCCGCTTACAAATACGAATTTTGTCAAGCGGAATTTGTAGAGCGGCATATCGCTTGGTCCGACGTGGAAATCGAATCGGACATTCTGGTGCGGGCGCTGTCGCGCAAGAAAAAAATGCCTGTTGTCAAGTCCCCTGCCGAACTGGCTGGCGCGGTGTGGAAGAAAATCAACACCCGACTCGGCATCGACGGCAAGGCACAGTTGCTGCGCGGTGTCAATGCCTAAGTGAGGGGCTTCGGCCCCTCATTTTTCTCAACAAAATCAAGCACTTAGCGGGCGGGGCGCTGCCGACCCTAAGCTGTTGATAATGCACATAAATTTACCTATTGCCTACACTAACGAATCACCGTATACATAATCATCACAGGAGGCCGATATGACTAAAGTTTTCGTTCCAGACTGGTATGACCCGCCCGAAGGCTGGCGGTTTGGATTTCCAAAACTATGGCCCGCAGGCTTGGAGCGTTCTGATGAAGCCTTAGCTGCGCAACTCAAGGCTGACGGATACCCCGCACACGCAATTCCTGTGGCAGTAGGCCACACTCGATTCGGAGGGCACTTTGAAGTGACTGGAACATATGAAGAATGGATGAAACAGGTTGATGAGATTTTGATCAAACGCACTGGCGGTCTTGATCAGATGATGCTGCCTGACTGGCTTAGCCGTGACTCCTATGAGTGTGGCATGACTCCCGAAGAAGGTGCGGACGCCTGCCTAGAGTCGGCAGGATGGGAGGATGACGACGAAAGGATTGTTGACGAACTCTGAGAAAAACCCAGCTATTTCAATGAGATAGCTGGGGTGGCGCCCCCGCGGCTAACCCATTGATTTCATTGCATAATCTAATCACAGCTAGACCCCATTTTCTGCGTGTCAAGGCAAAAATTCCTCTTGCTCCCTGCCTCGATTCGCGTTATACATATCTCACTGAAGCGAAACAGCCAACATGAGGAGATTGCAAATGGCTGAACCGAAAGTGAACTACACCGAGTCGATGGTCGAGCAGATGCTGCAAATGTATGCCGAACTCGGTAACGAGGGCATCGAGCAGATTGCCCAAACTCTGGGCAAGCCCGTGCGTTCCGTGCGGTCCAAGCTGGTCCGCGAGGGTGCCTATGTGGCCGATCCCAAGGCCCCGAAAGCGGCCAAGGTGGAAGGCCCCACCAAAAAGGAACTGATCAACGAACTGGAATCGCTGGTCGATTTCCCCGTTGACGGTTTCATGGGTGCGACCAAAGAGGCAATTGCCTCTGTGATCGCTCTGGCGCAGGCGGTGAAAGCCGCCTGAGCCTAACCCGTGGCGAGTGTCAAGCCCCTGCCGAAAGGCGGGGGCTTTTTTGTGCCTAAAATGCAACACTAAAAAACTCAATGATTTCAATAGGTTAGCGGGCGGGGCGCTGTCTGCGCTAACCCGTTGATTCATATCGTTTATAAACTATATTGACCGATTATAGCTCAGCGCGTATAAGGATGATAACAAAGGAGACAGCAATGAAAATCACTCTGCAAATTCTTGGGATTGTCCTGCTGCTGGCATTGATCGGCGCTATGAATCACGTCGTGAACAACTGGAAAGCAGAGGATTGTGTTGACGCTGGCGGGCGATTCGTGTTAAACACTACTGACTCGTCTCGCTCAATGTGCATCATGGGGAACTGATATGAACCGTTTTGAAGAATCAAAAGCCGACACGCTCAGCCGTTTGCCTGTGCTGCGCTTTATGAACGCAATCGGAATGATTGCTTGGCGTGATGACCGTTACGGCGGAGCCGAACAGCGGTTGCGTATGCTGCACCCTCTCTCGTGGCCGTGGCTGATCGTTATGGTTCTGTTTGCCGTTATCATGCACGGCGTGGTTGAGGTTGGTAAAGAACTGAAAACTCTTTGGCGCGACCAGTGCGTGTGGTGGTAATATGTCGCGCCATAAACAAGCCCGCACGCAAAAGCTGATTGATTATTACTACAGGTTGTCAAGAAAAACAACTTGCGATCTTAAACGCTGGCACTTTCGTGCAATGGCTCTAGAACTGGAGATTGAACTAGCAATATCAAGGGGTTAGCCACCCCGGCGCCCCGCTGTCTAACTCATTGAGAACACACAGAAAAATAACTCTTGCACTCTGCTCATGATTCGGCGTATAGTTAATCATCAGGAAAGGAAATCACATGGAAGCACCTTCGGTTTACATCGTCCATCACAACGGAGCGGACGTTGAATGTTACGGAACCTTGGAAGAGGATTCCAATTTCAGCGTGGTCTGCGCTGATGAGGAAGATGACGACGTTTGGTGTGAGGGCCGACCGGACGGCGGATGGTTTACCACGTGGGAAGATGTGGTCGAGTGCCTTCAACGGGAATTTGGTTCCCGCATCATCGAAATCGGGACGTGCTGACATGCGAGCAATCTGGGAAAGCTGGCCGGAATGGCTGACTGAGGCTGTCGTGAAGGCTTACAAATCTGGGCAAGAACCGGCAATGATCGGCGCGGTTCTTGGCCGACGTGAAGCGGTAATTCGTGGTAAGCTGGTAAGGCTCGGCGTATACGAGAGCGCCGCTATGAAACGTCAACTGAAGATTGCAGAGATGGCAGAAGGCTTTTAATATCAAGGGGTTAGCCACCCCGGCGCCCCCGTTCGTAACACACTGATTGTAAACAGTTTTTTGTTGTTGCAACGTCTAGAGAATCACCATATACATAATCATCAGCAAAGGAGATAGCGATGGAACTGAGCATGAGCATGTTTGTTCGTAAAGAAGATCGGGATGCGCTCGATGAGGCTGTGCGTGCATCGCGTATCAAAGCTGCCGCCGTTGTCACAAAACTGCAAAGCAGCGGCACTCACTGGACCCTGACCGCAAAACCGGAGAAAACGAAATGAGAGTCCGTATTCGTCTGAGCCGCCCCAAGCAAAGCCGTTGGGCGCGTCTGAAACAACTGATCAAGGAGATCAAATCGTGAGCAAACTTTACACGTTCGTCATTCCGTTTAGCGGAACCATGAGCGTTTGGCTGGAAGCCGAATCCGAAGAAGAAGCCCGCCAAAATGTTCTGGACGGAAATTGGTGGGACTCCAACGAAGAATTATTTGAATCGCATCCTGAAAAGGATATGGTTCTTGTCAGTGTCGAAGAAATCACAGAAGGAGAAATTGAGGAATGAAACGTTTTATCGTCGCTATCATGGCATTCTTGGGCCTGTTCACGCTGGCCGCGTGTCAGGATGATGCAAAGGTGGCAAGCTATAACATCAGCAAAGCCGCCGACAATTTCGAGATTGACCGCCGAATCGTTTTCTATAACGGCATCAACGGCGAATATATGCTGACAATCGAGGGGCGATGTTCAATCGAGGACCAGACCACTCAACTTGAGGTTACTTGTAAGGTCGGACCAAACGCCTTCAAGAAGCACTTCCTTGGGTTGAGCGATAACGTCACGTATTTCGCTGAACAGCAAGAAACCGCCGATGTGAGCGTGTATCACCACCGAATCACATTCAAGCCGCAAAGCATCTTGGGCGATGTTGACTTCCGCGGTGACGCAGGGGAACTGACCCAGAACAAGAGCGAGGCGATGCAATAACAAAAAAGCCTGCTAACTCAATGGGTTAGCAGGCCGGGCGCCCTGGCCCGTAAGCTACTGAAATCATTAGAAACTTAGTTATTGCAACCAACCACGAATCATCCTATACATAATCATCGAAAGGAAAACGAGATGGACCTGACCTACGACGAATATATCGAGTTTATCAACCATCTCTTCTTGCAAGAGTTTGTTGACTTTCAGTTTCACATGGGTGATACTGAATCCACCACCGAATCACTGACCATCCTCTGAGGAGAAAGCTATGACCACCTACACTGTTATCTGGCGCGACAGCGGCGAAGAATTCATGTTCACGGAAGTGACGACGGCAGTTGAGCCTGCCGAACTGACCACGACGGATTGGGTCGTCATGGCGGGCGAAGTCGAATATGCGGAATGGTCCGTCGAAGAACGGATTGCCGCTCTGGCCGATCTGCTTGATGGCTATGAACTTCTGGATGTGTTGGTCGGCACTCCGCAATCTGCGCTTGTGGGGTGATGCGATGACCTACGTTCTGATGTTCGTGCGCGAGAACGGTTGCCCTGATTTTTTTCAGGGAACCATCGCTGAAATCAACGAGGAGTTGAAAGACGCTTGGAGGAGTCATGAGATTGACCAAGACAGCTGGGACTATAACAACGCTTGGCAACTGCTCGGCGTTGAGGATGACCGGTTGACCGTTATCGGGCGTTGTGCAATGGAAAACATCCCGCAAGTGAGCGTGGACCTGTAACAAAAAAGCCTGCTATGTCAAGCACATAGCAGGTGGGGCGCTCCCAGAGCTAAACCATTGATAACTAACCGTTCTTTTCACTTGCACACTGCACAGTCACCAGCTATAAAAACGTAACAAAGGAGATAATGATGTTCTACGTTGATAAGAATACTCTGCCACGCTACTGGTGGGCTTATGCTGGTCACGTCGAGGAACGTATCGGCACATCGTGCAGCAATGAAGGCGAGTTTACCACTGAGGCGGAAGCGGTCGCCTATGCTGACCGGATTATGCAAGAACGAACAACGCGGGAATATATCCGCATCAGTCGTCGTTTCTCCGGCGTGTATCTGGCCGTCTGCCACGTCCGGGCGTTGTGGAATGAAAAGATTCGTGACGGGCTGGCGCGATACAAAGCAGAGCGGGAACACGCTCGGGTTGAGGCTATCATTCCACCGCTCACTGTGGTTAGCTATGCGCCTGACACAATACCCGTGCAAGGTGAACGTCTTGCCATCGGGACTACGGTCTACTTCATCGACAACTACAACCCTGAATTGAGGGTCGGCAAAATCACGGCTGAATACATCAGCTATTACGACCATCGCCCAGAAGGGACGGCAGCCGTCTATCAGACTGACATCAATATGTCTGTCCATTCCACGCTGACCACATCCTACTCGAATCAGGAAATTTATCTTGACATGAACGCAGCTAGGACTCGTATGCGCGAACTGCTGCGGGAACGGGCTGTCCAAATCAACGAGCAGCTAAGAAGGCTGGAATAACAAGGGGTTAGCCACCCCGGCGCCTCGGACCCCAAACCATTGGAATCGTTAGCTTTTTCAATAGGCTAGATATTCAATCTTGACCACATCCTTGAGAGGAATGCCGGTATCTTCGCACAGCCCACGCACATGGTCTGCAACGTCAAGCAGAGTTGCAGCCGACACAATCATGTCAGAACGCGAGCTAAACTTGACCCGCCACATGGTCTGAGTCACCTCAACAGCCTTGACAGTTGCTTTGGGTGGGACTACACGGATTACCGCAACATTCCTACGCCCCATGCGTTCCCACTCGCTGGGATAGTCTGCCTCCATCAACATACAAAACGTATTGAAAGCCTCTGTTCGGTCAACAGCCTCGATCTCAAGACTGATGCTCATATCAGCCTGTGGCCCATACTCTCCGACAACTTCATATTTCGGCATCATCATCTCCTATAGCCAGAAAAGAGAAGCCTATTTAAGTTTAGCGGCTCTCGCGCGAACTGAGCTGCTTCAACCCTAGACCCGTATCATCCGTGCAGGCCGCCCGTGTGAAGGGTGGAGGCGGTGCAGTCTGTCGCGGCATCTAGCTAGGCTTCTCTTTACTGCCTACTCAATCTTTATACGCGATTCTCAGCAGCCATGCAAATGAAAAATAACTACACGATTTCAACGGGTTAGCAGTCGTGGCGCCCAGCCTCCTAACTCATTGATACGACTAAGAAATTCATGCAAGGGAATAACCTTGCATTTGCTCAATGCAAGGTTCTAGGCTTGCATAATTAAAACAATGGGTTAACAGTCGAGGCGCCCTACCCACCAAGCAATTGATTTCATTCATCTTTTCCACCACACGTCCAGGTTGATTTCACTTTTATCGTGCACAAGCGCAGCTTGCGCCAAGTAGAAAGTAGATTTTTGACGTGGCGGCCGTCCAGTAGGATTTTGATTTGTTTGGTTACAGGTGCAAGTGTGTGCACGCACCAAGTAGAAAGTAGATTTTTGACGCAGCAACCGTCCAGTCGAATTTCATTCGACACCCTACCTCTGCTCAGTCCAGATGAAGAGGCCTGCGCCAGTAGGCGTTTGGCAAGTAGAAAGTAGATTTTTTGTGCTGGGATTCGTGCAAGTGGATTTTTGATTTAAAGTCCCGGCACGGTGCGCAACTTCGTTGCGACGGCGGGTGCACGGCACCGCGAGTGAATTGGCAAGTAGAATTTTGATGCGTGTGGTGAGATTCTCACAATTCGTTGTGCGATTTCGGGTCCTGCAACGGTGCGTAACTTCGTGACATGCCGAATCACCCCATCCCACATACGAAAATAGCCCCTAGGAGCAATCCTAGGGGCTTTTTGTTATTCAAACAACCTAAAACAACCCTAAACCGGGCCCACACGCAGTGTGAGAGGCCTGCTAGGCGGGGGGTCAGCTAAAAAGCAAGTGTTTTTTCTAAAAAATGGTCAATTTGGAGGAATTTAAAAGATTATTTCTTGACAGAATAGGTCCCAACCTATTTTTACGGATTTCTGGCGCGGTCGGCTAGGGATAATTATCGTTACTAGACTAAAATCTCTCTCAGAATCAAGATAATCACTAGACAGAGTCCTGGTCACTAAGAGAATCTAAAATCTAGATAGAGTCCTAGATCATAGGAAAATAAAACTAGGACCCTATGCCATTTCATGGCATCATTAGCCCCCTATGCCAATTCTTGGCAAGACGGGCATGCCTTGTGGGCCTGAGCCACTCCGTGGCATCCCCAGGTCGAACTAAAATCAGATAAAAATGAGTATAAAACCTGTATAAAAACTGTATAAAAACTGTATAATAACTAATAATCACATCATTAAGCCAGATTCTGGTCCTCATGGTCAGCCGATATCCGCTACGCGGATGCTCGCCAAGTGGGATTCGCGTACGCGATGGACTGTTCTGCACAATTCCAGTGGACCCCCGTCTACTTCCCCACGTTTCCCCATACTTGGAAAACAACGCTCACTGAGAGCGCTTCGCTGACGCTACGCGCTCCACACAACTAAGCATCGTTTTCGGCTGGTAGCACTTGCACGCAGTGCAATTTCATTGCCTGCCTTGCTCTCCGTGTTCTTTTTTCTACCTCTCAATCGTACACCTAAATGCTAAGAAAGTCCAGTAGCCGAATTATAAAAAAGTATGGTTGAGGACCATTTTAGAATATTTTTAATTGCCCTGCCCCCAGCGCAAATAGGTCGCTAGACAGTTAAGAAAATTATGCTTGACCTCAACCAGTGGCCGTGTTAATCTAGTATCAAAGGAGAACAAATTATGTATACCGTTACAACAAATGCTGACTGGCGTGTAGCCTCAGCCAACTCAACTGTAGCTTTTCAGGTAACTGGAGCAGGTGCAGTATTCGTAGGACTAGGAACCAATGCGGCTCCTGCCGCAGGATTTCTATACGAAGCCAACCAAGGAGACCGTGGGGCCTTAACTGACATATTCCCTGCTTCTAGTGGAAATGTGGTTTGGGTTCGTTCCAGCTTCCCAAGTGAGGTTACTCTAGGATGAAATCACCTTTCGACACGTTCGGGGTGAACTCTTGGGCGCCTGGACAGGACGGAGGGTCTACAGTGCTAGGCGCACTCAAGAGTCTTGCTAGAACTCTATCCGGCATCTCAGCCAACGCCACTAGCGTGGCAACGGCTGTATCGACCATTGAGAGTAGAGGATTGTCAGTGTGGGCTGCTCCCACTGCAACTAAGGTTGCAGAAGCCCTTGTGGGTACCACTGGAACAGTATCGGCTGGTACATTTCAGTATCGTGCCAGCGGTCCTCTTGGCGCTCGTGATCTAGGCGCTCTAACTGGAGCTACTCCAGCCGCTGGCTTGCCTTGGAACGGGATGGCTTTCTGGGATGGAACCCAGTTTAGAGGAATCCTCGTTTGGGCCTGGACAGGCGATACGATAAATTCTCTTGGTGACATTGTGGCTGGTGCTCGCCCTGTTACCACACCTGCTTCCATCTTCTCACCTGTGACCGGAGACAACCTGTTCCGTCGCGTTCGTCCGCTAGTCATCGACTCGGGTGGCAACATTGTGCTAGACGGTAGCGATGGCGCTACTGGATATCAGTTCTCATCTGCTCAAAACCCAACCTCAAATGGATACTACTCAACCTCATTCTTCTCACAAGACGATGGTGTTTGGGGCATCCGCCCAGGAGCCTCGATTGATGGTGACACGCCTGGGCCCTCACTCACCACAGGATCGTATGGATTTCAGAACTTTAACGGCAGTGAACCGGTCAGCTCATACTGGTGGGGTGGCACTGCTCAGACTTCTACCACGTTCGTTGGAGTTGTATTCTCTGCATAAGAAAAGGGCCCTCACGGGCCCTTTTTGGTAGATGCTCGTTGAATTGCTCGGCGTTCTATGGTGGTTAGAACTCCTGAGAATAGAGTGTGCAGGTTTCTATAGATCCACCGGATAGGACGATTGACGAGGTCCCAGGCTACTCCCCACGGCCATAGAACTGCCCACGATGAGATTCGATGGCTGTTACACGAGGCTGTATAGTCACGGAAGCGATAGCTCTTACGAAAATCGTCGTGGGAATAGTCGGTTGGATTTGCTTTCACATAGTCGTTCCAATCTGAGGCGATCTGAGGCTCTCGTGCACTGATCCAACGTGGAAATCGGATCATGGTAGCATAAGCTAGTCCTATGAGTACATAGGCTACCAGAGCAGCCACTCCTAGCAACGGGTTTGCTAGGGCAGCAGCCCAAACAGGAATCTGAAACCACCACTGGACGGCGGCTCCTACAGCTAGGAAGCTGACGAAACCTCCAAACCAGTTCTCATATTCTATGGACGCAATTCCTAGAACGGCAATGACCGCTAAGGCTAAGATTTCAAGCATGTTGAGGCTCCAAGGCTATGCGGCGTACCGCGCTTCTTAATGTGTTTAGGTCGTGGTCGTTAGTGACGATGCGGTCAGCAAGGTGTCTAATATCTTGCTCGCTAGCATGTCCGTCGCTGGCGGTTCCAGGTCGGTCAATCCAGATGAGCCTGCCCCCTACCGCACGAAGTGCGTCCACTTCATGTGGAAATCTGATATCTGAACAGCAGACCGGGTTTGGCTTTAGCATTCTCACACGGCGTTGCCACATTGGAATCCAAAGGTTCGGGTGGATTGAGTTTCGCCACTCTGTACCCAGCTGCTGCATTGCATGGCGCGGAGTTTGATCGTACAACCATTCATCTGGCTGCTCCTTAAGATCACCTTCTAGACGACGTTCCACTTCGTCGTGTGTTAGTCCGCAATACTGATACATAGTGCGTAGCATTGCTTTGAGCGGTGCAGCCATCTTCACATCTACGAAACCTAACTGTTCTAGCGTTTTGACGGCTTCGCTCTTGCCGCTTCCTTTAAACCCTGCGAAGGCTATAATCATTTCTTATTCTCCATAGTTCTGTAGCTTGGCATACGCTACCTGGGCGTCCATAGCTGTCTGCTAGTCCAGTCTGAGCCAGCAGCACGTCAACTAGGTGTTCATTCTCTTGAATGTACTGGTCCCAGAGTGCAGAGTATAGTTGACGAACCTCTGCATCATTTTGAGGGCGACGACCTTTAGCTTCTCTCCAGCCTAGCCCAGTAGATCCATCTTCAAACTGTTTGGCCGCCTGATACTGTTCTTCAATTGATCTTCCATTCACCTTGGCGTAGAACGCGCTAAAACGCTTATCACCTAAACTGGAACATTCTAAAAACGGAGGTTCACCGTGCCATATCACTGAAGCCTCTCCCAGCAATATTCAATGATGCGTTGCGACCGTTGGTCAGGATGCTCTGGGCTCACATCAACTCCGTTGATGATGTCAGGTTTCCAATCCGCGTCCCACATCTTGAACTCGTTACGAATCATGCGACCTAGGCTGCCATGATACTTGACAAGGCTATCACGAGGGCTGTCAACGAACTGAACGACAAACGTCGGACCCATTGATTGTATTTTTTTGGCTAACCAGACCGCCATGCTGTGTTCATCGTCAGTCACTGGCCTTCTCCTTCAGATCGTCAAGCTGTTTCCATGCACGGCAGCAAAAACAATCTTCATCGTAGTCCTCACATCGAGGACCGAACCATTCCTCGATGGCTTCTTCAATCAAATCCGTCATTATAAATCTCCTAGCGCATCTTGAGCACGTTGTATGGCCCAAGCTACTCGTTCTTCATCCCGGTCGTCTAAAGCTTTTAACAGTTCCACTAGCACTTCTGTTATCGCTTCGCAATCCTTGCGATGCTTTGATTTTACTGATTCAAAAATCACATCTAGCGCAGCATCTAGATTGCGCGGATGTGGTAGCCCTTCTTCAGCTACCTGCTCTACCACCCGTGCGACTTCGTCGCGGGGATCATCGTGATCCCACTCCGTGGGTTGAATAGCAGCCAGCTTGTATCGCCGCTCGCACGAATGTTTCTGCCAACGACCTAGTGATGTGTGGTGTTTGCCCGTTTCATCCACACCGAACCATACCCATTCACTCATTCGCCTCTCCTACACAACGACAGCTACAGGCTGTCCTACTTCTAGGTCTGAACTGTCCGCCTGCTCTTCATCTATGATTTCTAGGGATGCGCTTACCAGAGGATGAATCGTCCACTCATCTTTAAAGTATACAGGCAGGTCACCGTGTTCTCGTTTAACACGCTCTAGTCGCTCAATCAATTGTGTAATTAGCATAGTTCCATTTCTCTTATCTCGATAACCTATCTACAATCCATTCGCCTAAGATCATGCCTGCAAAGTAAAAGCAGGCTGACAGTACAATGCTAGTAAACACGTATCCTGTCACAGTCCAAAGAGCGACAGCTCCTAGTGTGACCATCGTCACATCATAAATTCCAATGTCAGACATCATCTTGTTGCTTCAATCTATCGGCGACGTATTTCAAACTTTCAGGAAAACTGAAATTAGCGTATCCGCCTACGCTCTCTACATATTCGTCATGGAGCGCACGCTCACGAGCATATCGAGGATACACACGAGTATACCACTCTTCTATTGTTTCTTTTTCTTCTTCATCCATGTTTACTCTGCTCCCTCAAATCGGTGCCTGCTCTACGAGACCTACGATACATCGAACGCAGTGGGTATCCTAACGCTTCCGCAGCTACCATGTATGCGTAAGCTTTACCTACAAACTCGGCGGTGCCCATCTTACGTTTTGCTACTCGCTTGAGCACACGATTGATGTGAGCGAATGCCACTTCATTAACCTCGTCTACAAACTCTTTATCTTGATCGTTCACGTTCCCGTCTCCATTGACACCAATCATCCCATAACACAAACAGCATGTACACACAAGCTGCACTTAGCGCTGATTGCCACCACACTGCGGCGGTTACAGCTGCAATTGCCGAGGCTACAATCCAATCAGCTACAAATACAGCTACTGCCCAATCATACCATCTAATCATCTAACCAACACTGTCCTATGCTCTCACAAAGGTCTCTCCGATCGCAGTCGCATTCAGCCATAGTTTGGTAGATGCTCTGTCTCCAATTCTTAGGGGCCTGTTTGACTACGTCAAATCCTTCCATCCGCAGTATGGAGAGTATGCCTTGAGCGAGATCAGGTACATCACCTGTCTCGCAAGTCTTTAAGGCTAGTCGGAGGGCTTCTAATGCTGGCTCACTCATCGAATACAGTCTCCATTCATATACTGCATACCGCTCTCGATGCACTGTTGTTTAAATGTAAGCAAGCGATTTTCATCTTGAGTAATCATATATCCAATACCCCCTAGAAAAAAGGCAGCTAAAGAGCATACGATTAATACCGGTACGTGTTCACTCATGTTTTGGTTTCCATAGTTTTGCGAATCGTAATACGTTCGGCAGTTCTTCTGTTGGCGTAGGACATACTACCACGCAGCTAGTGCGCCCGTCAAGTGTATTTTTCTCGTGAGCTAGGTATACTCCTGGCAGCGCAGCAATCCGATCAAATTCACGCTGGTTGACACGAACTACGCATTTCTTGAAAGACGTGTCCAACCATTCTCTATAACGTAGAAACCATTTCGGCGGGAAATCGTCTGGCCTATTGAAATGCAGGTGAGCTCCTAGCACAGCATGTGCTACAAGAGTTGGCGTCATATAGTCTGGAAACTCATCGAGCACTGCGATGTATAGTTTCATTTCTCAACCCTCTCTACAATCTTACGTCCATGAGTTAGCGTAATACGATGGGTGTCTGTATCTTCTGTCCAAGTTTTAGCCCAAGGCCCACGAACAGTAAAACACCAAGATGTACGATCTGCTAGCACTCTATGGTTTCTGCTGCGGCGTGTGACCTTGGGAAGTAGTGAACGCTTGTAAAACTTGTACTTAATCCAGCCATCATCGTCTAGATATTCTTCTAGAAGCTCTCCGCTAATAAACCAAGTCCAAGCGTTGAAAGCATGAGTGTGAGACGCTTCACGGCTTCCAGGATTAAAACGTAGAAAGGCTACGCTGCATACACTCTTAATTTCAAATAGGAAGAAGGCATCTACTGGAGATTCTGGACCTCCATCTTTTGCCCATGTAAAAAATTTCATTTCTTCATCCTCGTTACCATGCCGACACGTTCAAATATACGAGTGTCGATACGTTCTAGTTCTTCATCTGGAGCCATAATCATTATGCGATGGCCATCAGCGTGAAGAACTCGCATCCAGTTAATTCCTCGATGAGTGAAAATCTTGTATCCTCGGCTGAGCCAGTAGTAAATCTCCGGGCTCATCATAGGAGTGAAAGAGATTTCTGTATCTTTAAAGTGTAGTTTCATTTACGGTTTCTTTCCTGGAAACGCGTCTAGCCAATCTTCAATCCGGTCTAGACGTTTACGGTAATGCATAACTTGACCCATGAGCTGCTCTCGTGTCATATCTCTCATATCTTTGGCCTGACAACCTTCTAGAGGAGTATCGCTGCGAGGACTTGCTGACCTACCGAACCACTCCTTAGCTCCGCAAGTATCACACTTGTACCAGTACTCGCCATTATGGTCTGATACAAAGTCAAATGTTACGTGGCACGGCATCGCATATACTCTTGCATTTTAAGTGTTAGTTCACGAATACGTGGTTTAACTGTAGCGTCATTTCTAAAAATCATGCGCTCCATCAACTGCTTACGCTCACGACGCATATCACCATACTCAGAGCCGATATACTTGCCGTTTAGGGTGTCGTAGTCTTTATCATCCATCATAACAGCTCCAAAAACCTTTGCTTGTCTAGCTGACGTTCACGTTCTTCTGCTGCTAAGTACCGAGACCACATTCCACGACCGTGCGCATCCTCTACATGGCTTTTTAATCCGCCTACATGCTTTCCGCAAATGCGGCACTCCGTGCCGACCTTGCCTCGACGTATCTTAGGACTGCTCTCTTTATCTTCTTTCCAAGCCTGATAAAAATTAATCATCGTCTACCTATCTTGTAGATGTCTGCGGTTTTACGACCGTCTACCTTTTCTATGGCTGTGTGCATGTAGTCTTGGTGTGCATCAGCAAACTTGTATTTACTGTCTGGAGTAGTGAACTCTACACGAAATGAATACTCTACCTGAACCAACCTACCATCACCATCACAGCGAGTACACAACTCATTCCAATACTCGTATTCTGAGTTGTGGTAAGATGTGCACTCGGACCGCTCAACAACCCCAGTACCTTTACATGTCATGCAAGGAACTATCTTAGAGTACTTTTTCCAATCGGGGTCAATCTTCATTCTATTAGTACTCCTTGTGTTCCCCAGGAGTTTAGATTGTTTACTGAGTGGATGCGTCGCCAATCATCAGCATAATCTCCACCATCACGAAATACAACTGCGTCTTGAGGCATCTTTTTTAGTAGTTCAATTAATTGTGCTACTGTCATTCTGCAATCTCGCCTATGTACTCACAGCCTAATACTTTAGCTAGGTCACGAGCATACTGTTCTGCCGCTTCCCATTCATCATCATCAAAACCGCGAGACCAACAGTTGCTAGTACCACGATCATCTTCGATGCGAATTACTACGTCTACAATCTCAAAGTCAAAGTCTGGAACGGTTGCTACTGATACTTTCATAGTTGTTTCACCATCGCTTGTGCCCATTTTTCTCTACCGCCATACCAGGCGAATGTTACTCCACCATGAGGTTGCCAGCCATTTTTAATATAGTCATTAACTAGAACGCCGAGTTCTGCTGAAGAATATGCTACTGCTATACGATATGTCATCGTAGATACCACTCACCTTCATATTGCACGCAGTGGTGCCTAAAATTACTCCAACGTTCGCAAGGTAGAATGACTGTTTTACCAGTTTCGCAGTCAATGCCGTGGGACACTGATACAGTACCTTTCTCCTCAACGACATTCCAGTTGTGGTCGTACTCAGTACGTTCAGCTGTGTGTAGAATCACTAGAATCATTTTCTTTACGCTCTTCTGCTTCTTTTAAAATATATCGGGAGGCTTCACCGTTTGGGTCTTCAATGTCACACGACACCATAGCTGCACACACATACCAATCAGGTGTTTGACCGTACCAGTGCATACCTTCGCCATATGCTTCATCCAGTCTGGCTAGTAGATTTGAGATACAAGCCGCAACAACTTCGTCTGTATAATTTTTCATAGTTCATATTACCTTATCATATAGGTATCAAGCAACAGTTATTTAGCAGTTAACCTGGGCAGCAGTACTGCCCGGGCCAAATTTAACAGGTCACTTTCATAAATGTGGGACAATGGTTATCGCTACACACATAACCCATAACACCTTCTAGGCTTATACCACAGCGAGAGCAGGTACGTTTTGGCTGAACAAACACAGGCGCTTTAGTTGGGCTAGGAAATAGTTGCTCAAACACATTAATTTGTTGAGCGTCACGAATGCCTTGGTTATACGCAGCACGCAGCCAATCTTTTACCCGCTGTGGGTCGTCAAATTCAAGGTCTTCCCAGAAACGTTCAGCGCGAGTTGAATATCCTTCCAGCTCGTTGAACCACCGTTCAAAATTATCGGTCGTCATGAGGGTTGATGCTCCTTGTAACCTTATAACTGTCTAGGCCAATTTTAATTCGTTGTTCTGGCCCGATAGTATGAATCTTATCGTTTCTGCTTAGCTTGCCTTGTTCAAAATCCCCAACAGGGTCTTCTGTAATTCGTAGTGAGCCGTCGGGAGATACAATTAGATATTTCACTGGTCAAACTCCACTGATGGGCAGATTTTACTCTTGTAGGCTGCATACTGTTTACCAATTAGAGTTTTAGGCTCGGGATGCTTTTCTTTATATTCTTGTAGATACTCATGGCCTACAGCAAAGCCTATGATTGTTGCAAAGAAACCAACAATTGCTAGGACAGTATATCCGGCGGCAGCAGGGTTTGCTACAACAGCAGCCGATAGCACAACACCGAGGGCAATTAAACCGGCACTTACTAACGCAAGGCCAAGGATACGAAACATGGTTGCTCGCCAGTAAGCACAGAAGTTAGCGTGTTTACGTTCCCAAGGCTCCATGTGATGTTCATGTTGATTCCAGAACATGCAGTTCATTTTGTAGTGCCAAGAGTTACGATTAATCTTAAATGTCTGCACCATAAAACTCCTCATCTAGAACTGAGCGTAGCTGTGATACCATCGCTTCATAGCTTTCTACCATATCCATTCCGTATTTGCGACATACCATCTTCACATTACCGTATCGGTAGAATGATGGTGGACAACAAACTAGAACATTGTCTCCTGAAAACAATCCCATCTCTAGCAGCGTGACCGGAGATTTAGAATCAGCTGCAAAATAGTAGACAATTAGGTCAGCCGCATCCTGCATTTGCAGTTCCCAATCTACCTGCTCATAAAACTGAGTGCCAGGAGTTGGGTCTTGTGTCCAAGAGGAGTCCCAATCGTCACGACGAGGATTGAGCAACACTAGGTCGTCATAATCAGCTAGGTCTTTAGCTAGTCGCTCTTGCCAGTGTTCAGCGGCTCCCATATCAATAGAACCTCCTAGAAACAGCGCTAGTCGCGTGTCTAGCTCAAAAGGTTCTGGAGCTTTAATCATTGTTGCCATTAATCTTTTCCTTTAATTACTGTTAATCGTGGTTTACGCCGGACGGGTGGGGGTTTCACAGAGCCGTCTTTACCTAGATACATCACTCCGCTTTCTACCCAATTAACTCTTGCCAACTCAACTCCGTTGTGCCGATCTGAACCATAGAGAGAGTCTCGCTTGACAGTATCCTTCATTCGACGTTTGCCGCAGCATGAGCACTGTTGATACCAAACCATATGATGGCGAGGCTCCCAATGCGGCTTGTCGCTATACAAGGTTGCAAAGCAGTTAGTAGCGTTTACTGTATGCCAACGATGGAAGCCAATAAGGCATAACACTTTACGAAACATCTTTGTACCTATCCAGAAAGTTTCTCATGTATGAACGAATATTCTCAGCGCCTACAGGGTTCATGCTATGAACATAAAAATCAAACCGAGGCCCAAGGTCAACGTCATTATCAATAACCCAATCACAAAACCACTTAGCAAAAGTATAGCCGGTCTTTTCTCCGTCACCAATAATATAGTGTACATCTGCCAGATCATGATCAAAGCTAATAAAGCGGGGAGCGCCATGATGTTTTACTGTCCAAACTGCATCATCAAAACTACGACAAACAATTACGTTAGAGTAGTGTCCATATGGATACTTAACATCTTCGGGAAATCGAATATCGTCTAAAAATAGAGTGTAGGTCATATGAGCGCTGCTACTATCATTAATCCAAAGAGTACTGCGGATAGTCCTCTCCAGAGATTTACATTAATTCTTAGCCCGCTATTCTCACTGTGGAGCTTCTGGCTGCGTTTGGATTCGTCGAGATATTTGTCCATATACTCAGAGGCCAGACGCCTGTGTATCGCAGCTTGAT
>JACCDW010833055.1_pt1 | contig 43001 bp, 36 predicted proteins | sample 7449781 | NCBI WGS metagenome assembly JACCDW01 (sample SAMN15323449, study PRJNA562643) | freshwater metagenome | isolation source: river surface water | place: USA:Blue River Watershed | collected 2017-08-18 | reverse complement strand
TTGTGGCTGCACCACAGAACTATTTAGCTGTTATCAAAGTTGTTGGAATTGGTGGCGGTGGAGTTAACGCAATCAATCGCATGATTGATGTCGGATTAAAAGGCGTTGAGTTCATTGCAATTAATACCGATGCACAACATCTCTTGATGAGCGATGCGGATGTGAAACTAGATATTGGTCGCGCATCAACAAAAGGTCTTGGTGCAGGTGCTGCTCCTGAAAAAGGACGCCAAGCAGCAATTGATCACACAGAAGATATTGAAGAAATTTTACGTGGTGCAGATATGGTCTTCGTTACTGCTGGTGAAGGCGGTGGCACTGGTACCGGTGGCGCACCAATAGTTGCAAAGATTGCCCGCGATCTTGGTGCACTTACTATCGGTGTTGTAACTCGTCCATTCTCTTTCGAAGGAAAGATTCGATCAACACAAGCAGATGAAGGTATCGAACTACTACGTGCAGAAGTTGACACTCTTATCGTTATTCCAAACGATCGCTTGCTAGCAATTTCAGATCGCAACATCACAGCTGTTGATGCCTTCAAGAGCGCGGATCAAGTTCTGCTCTCTGGCGTACAGGGAATTACCGAAATCATTACTCAGCCAGGTTTGATCAACCTCGACTTCGCAGATGTGAAGACCGTAATGACAGATGCTGGTTCTGCTCTTATGGGGATTGGTTCAGCACGTGGAGAAAACCGTGCGGCTCGTGCAGCAGAGCTTGCAATCTCAAGTCCGCTTCTTGAAGCATCAATAGATGGTGCAATGGGAGTACTTCTCTCCGTTGCCGGCGGTTCAGATCTCGGACTCTTTGAAATCAATGAAGCTTGTGAACTTGTACAAGCAGCGGCTCATCCAAATGCGCGCATTATCTTCGGTACAACTATTGATGATGCCCTCGGCGATGAAGTTCGAATTACGGTGATAGCGGCAGGATTTGATGGCGGAGAGCCAAAGAAAGTTGCGGTCCCAGTTATCGACAAGGCAACTCTTTCAGGTATCGCCGATCCAATTCCAAGCAACGATCCAATTTCTGTCGCACTAGATCTCGATGCTGCCGCACCACGTAAGCGCGTGACTTTCGAAGATTTGGTTTCGGAAGACGAGATCGACGTACCTGACTTTATGAAGTAAGCGACTCCGCTCCAAGAGCGAGTTAGTCAATTATGGGTATTTATTTCACCGACCGCGCAGGCGGAGTTAGTTCGGGGAAATTCGCCTCTTTGAATTTAGGTGACCATGTCAGTGATTTGCCGGATGCGGTTGCTAGCAATCGCAAATCCATCGCCGATAAATTTGGTCAAACGCAATATATGAACCAAGTTCATGGCAATCGCGTTGCAATTATCGAAGAGGTAACTGACGAAATTCCAACCGCTGACGCCTTAGTCACGGGCATCCCCGGTATAACTTTGGCGGTAATGGTTGCTGATTGCATTCCGCTTCTGCTTACCTCTAAGAACTCTGTCGCGGCAGTCCATGTCGGCAGAAAAGGATTAGTAAATCGCGTAGCGGAAAAGGCGATTGACGTAATGCGCGAGATCTCTAACGCCAAAATCTCTGCAACTATTGGTCCGGCAATCTGTGGTGCATGTTATGAAGTCTCACCAGAAATTTACGATGAGGTAACGCAAAGCCACCCAGACAGCGCTGCACGAACTAAAGCAGATACACCCTCGTTAGATTTAGTTAAAGCATTAATAGTTGATCTCACCGCTATGGGAATAGCGAAGATTGATAACCAGAGTCGTTGCACCCATGAGGATGACGCTTTGTTCTCTTACCGCCGCGATGGCATCACCGGTCGTCAGGCAGGGTTGGTTTGGCTTTGAACACACGCCACGAATTTATCGCCGAGTCTTTAGCTGATGTTCAATCACGAATTGCTAAGGCTGCTCACGATTCCAAACGTTCACTCGAAGAGATAACCCTGATAGCTGTTACGAAAACCTATCCGGCAAGTGATGTTGCCATTTTGCACGAGCTCGGGGTGCGCAATTTCGGCGAAAACCGAACAGAAGAAGGATCCGAAAAATCTTTGGCAGTCCCAGGAACCTGGCATTATCAAGGTCAAGTGCAGAGTCGCAAAATTCGTGAGATTGCATCTTGGGCAGATCTGATTCATTCACTCGATGAAGTAAGCCATATTGAAAAACTTGCGCGAATCTGTGAAGAGACAGGAAAGCAAATCGGTGTTTTTATCCAACTATCTTTAGATGGCGCACCCGACAGAGGGGGAGTTCTAGAAGAAAAATTGGCAACCCTGGCAGATAGCGTGACATCCAGTAAATCCTTGGAACTTAAAGGGTTGATGTGCGTTCCACCCGTTGAATACGAACATGACCGCGCCTTCTCGGAAATAGCGCAGATTCACCAGAGGTTTATCACCCAATTCCCAGCAGCGGCCGCGCTATCTGCGGGGATGAGTTCTGACTTTGAAACCGCAATTGCTTATGGCGCGACACATCTACGGGTGGGTAGCCAAATCCTCGGTTCGCGGACCTATCACCCTTAACCTTTACCTATGTCTGCACTTAACAAAATGATGGGTTACCTCGGATTGGTTGACACCGACGAGGATGCTCAAGCGCAAGAAGCAACTCCAGTTCGCAACACCGAACGCCCTGCTCGCGAAATTGCACGTCCTTCTCGCGACCGCGCCGGCGTAACTGTTGTCGGTTCAACTGTTGCAGTAGCTCCAGTGACTACTCCTGAAGCGAATTATCACATCATCACTTTGCAACCACGCTCTTACTCAGAAGCGCGCAAAATGGGTGAGCACTATCGTGAAGGCAATCCCGTGATCATCAACCTTGATGACATGGAAGAAAGCGAACGCAAGCGCTTGGTCGACTTTGCTAGTGGACTCGTCTTCGGTCTCCACGGCCGCATCGAACGCGTAAGCCATAAAGTATTTCTTCTCTCACCTGCTAATGTAAATGTCAGCAGTGAAGATAAGACAGCGGCAGCACAAGCAAGTTTTTTCAACCAGAGCTGATTTAACTTCTCTAGTTAAATAAAATGATTACTTCACTTCTACTGACGCTGCTCGATCTCTTTAAGTATGCGCTCTTTATCCGCTTGATCGTCGATTATGTAAGAATGTTTGCGCGAAATTGGCGTCCCAACTCATTCCTAATCGCCTTCTTCGAAATGATTTATTCGATTACCGATCCACCTATGAAGTTCGTGGGGCGTTTCGTTCCACCGCTTCGCTTAGGCGGCGTTTCCTTAGATCTATCTTTTATCGTGTTGTTGATCGCAATTGGCTTAGCCAAGAGCATCGTCGTAGTTGTTCTTTAGTAATTAATTTAAGCTTTAATTAAAACTACTTCGATACCAAGTTCGTTCTCTCCGTTTGCCAAGTTGGCATCATGAGCGAATTCCAGCGCTAAGACTTCATCGCTAATATGTTTTTTCGCAGATTCAATTGCTGCAACGACAGATGCTTCAGCGTTCCAACGAACCTTGATGCGATCTGCGATCTCAAAGCCATCGCTCTTGCGACGCTCCTGAATAAAGCGGATAACTTCGCGTACGTTTCCGGCCTCGACCAAAGCAGGTGTTAACTCGAGATCTAACGCCACTGATTCGCCGTCATGGCTAGCAACCATCCAGCCAGATTTAGGAACTTCGGTGATTACCAAGTCAGCAAGATCGATCTCCCAGGTGGCAACCTGGGCGCTGCCAGATTTCCGCAACTCTTTAACAAGAGTTGTTGCATCAATTGCGGCAATCGCCTTGGCAATATCTTGAACCTCTTTGCCAAATTTAGCTCCGAGTGATTTGAAGTTGGCTTTAACCGAAATATCAACGAGATCACCGTCTGCTTCTGCGATATCAGCCAAATCGATCACATTTAATTCATCAGCGATCTGATCTTTCATATCCGTTGGCAAAGTCGACCAACCATTGGCCGAGATAAGTGCGCGCTGGAGAGGCTGGCGGATCTTGATCGCAGACTCAGCACGGGCCGAGCGTCCAAGTTCAACCACGCGACGAGTCATCGCGACCTGTGCATTTAGCTCGAGATTAATCAGTGACTTATCAGCTACCGGAAAATCTGTTAGGTGAACCGAATTTGCAGCAGCAGGGTCGGCAACCTTAACTAGCTCTTGCCAAACGTGTTCGGTAATAAATGGAACCATTGGCGAAAGCAGTTGGGTAAGCGTTACTAAACATTCATGAAGCGTTGCTAGCGCTGCGGCATCGCCATCCCAGAAGCGGCGACGAGATCTACGTACATACCAGTTTGATAGATCATCGATAAATCGTGCCAAAACTTTGCCAGCGTTCTGCGAATCAAACTCTGAATACGAATTATCTACTTCGGCGATTAGAGCATTTAATTCGCTGAGGATCCACTTATCCATCATCGAGCGATCTTTAAGAGCGGGGGATTGGCTTAATTCAAAACCTGATGCTTCGGCGTAGAGAGTATGGAAAGAGATGGTGTTCCAGTAGGTCAGCAGGGTCTTGCGAACTACATCGCTAATCGCATCATGTCCGACGCGACGAGCAGACCAAGGCGAACCTGCCGCCAACATGTACCAACGAACCGCATCTGCGCCATGTTGATCCATTAGCGAAATTGGCTCAAGTACATTTCCCAAGTGCTTGCTCATCTTGCGGCCATCTTTATCTAGAATATGTCCGAGACAGAGCACGCTCTTATATGAACTTTGATCGAAGACCAAAGTCCCGATAGTCATCAAGGTGTAGAACCAACCGCGCGTTTGATCAATTGCCTCGCAGATAAAGTCAGCAGGGTAGGCGGCTTTAAATTTTTCTACAGATCCTGGCTTATGCGGATATCCCCACTGTGCAAATGGCATCGCACCTGAGTCATACCAGCAGTCGATAACTTCAGGAACGCGCTGCATCGTCTTGGAACATTCTGCACAAGCAAAGGTGATGTCATCAACAAATGGTCGGTGCGGATCAAGGTTCGAGAGCTCTTGTCCAGCAAGAGAGCCGAGTTCGGCGAGAGAGTCCACACAGACCTCGTGCTTATCTTCGCAACGCCAAATAGGAAGTGGTGTTCCCCAGTAACGATTGCGCGAAAGCGCCCAGTCAATATTGTTATTTAGCCAATCACCATAACGACCGGTCTTAATTGTTTCCGGATGCCAGTCAGTCTTGGCATTCTCGCGAATTAGCTCATCTTTGATTGAAGTCGTGCGGATATACCAAGATGGTTGCGCGTAATAAATCAGTGCGGTATGGCAGCGCCAGCAGTGTGGGTAAGGGTGCTCAAATGGTTGGTGCTTATAGAGAACTCCCCGTGATTTAAGTTCCTTAACGAGTGTTTTATCGGCTTCCTTGAAGAAGAGTCCACCAACTAGCGGAACATCAGGTAAGAAAGTTCCATCTGGAGCGATTGGATTTACAACAGGCAGACCGTAACCACGACAAACCGCTAGGTCATCGGCGCCGAAGGCGGGGGATTGGTGAACCAGTCCGGTTCCATCTTCAGTTGTCACATATGTGGCAAGAACGATGAAGTGTGAATCTGGAATCTCAATTAGATCTAGCGGGCGCTTATAAGTTACGCGCTCAAGATCCTTGCCCTTTATCGTCTTTATGACTTTTATTTCGCCAGCGAGGGCTCCAAGTAAAGCTTCGGCAACGACTAATACTTCGCGGTTTTCTTCAACGATAACTTCAGCAACTGCGTAGTCAACATCGGGATGAACAGCAACTGCGGTATTTGAAACCAAAGTCCAGGGAGTTGTAGTCCATACAAGTAGCGCAGCTCCGAGATCGGCTAACTCACCTGATGTAACTGGGAAGAGAACATAAACTGAAGGATCTGTAACTGTTTCGTAGCCTTGCGCTAATTCGTGATCTGAAAGACCGGTTCCGCAACGTGGGCAATAAGGTGCAACGCGGTGATCTTGTACAAGCAGACCCTTTTTCCAAATCTCCTTTAAACTCCACCAAACGCTCTCGACATATTCTGGAGCCATCGTCCAATAAGCCTGATCGAAATCAACCCAGAAACCCATGCGATTAGTCATGGTGGTAAATGCATCAACGTGGCGAGTTACAGATTCACGGCACTTATCGTTAAAAGCGGCGATGCCATATTTTTCGATATCGCCTTTTCCTGAAAAACCTAACTCTTTCTCAACTGCGATTTCAACTGGAAGACCGTGGCAATCCCAACCGGCTTTGCGAGTTACATATTTACCTTTCATCGTTTGATAACGAGGAAAGACATCTTTAAAGACGCGCGCTTCAATATGGTGAGTTCCAGGCATTCCGTTGGCGGTCGGCGGACCTTCATAGAAGGTCCAGGGTTGGCCACCTTGGCGCGCTTGGGTACTTGCCTCAAAGATCGAATTCTCGCGCCAGAAATCTAGGATCGAACGTTCCATGCTTGGAAGGTCGATCGCAGCTGGGATTGGGCGCATCTTCTTTGGAGAATTCATAAGGAGGCGAGTCTAACGCCAGGGTTAAGAAGAATTTTGCGCCGGGCTTTCCGAGTGGCAGAGTTGGTGGCGGGTAAAAAAGGGCATAAGGTGCGCGGCGTGCCAGCAAAAAAGAAAGCCGCGAAAAGGGTAGCTAAGGCTCCTGCCAAGAAGGTGGCGAAGAAGGCAGTTGCCAAGAAAGCGCCTGCCAAGAAGGCTCCTGCAAAGAAAGTTGCTGCTAAGAAAACACCTGCAAAAAAGGCCCCGGCAACGAAAGTTGTAAAAAAGGCGGCTAAAAAAGTTGCAGCAAAGAAAGCGCCAGTTAAAAAAGCGCCAGTACGTCCTTTCCCTTCAAAGGCTGGAAAGACGACTCTCACCGTAGATGAGAAATCACAGACCGTTAGCGTTGCCACAGTTGTAGCGCCAGTTGCTGCGCCAATCGTTGAAGAGCGCCGCCTAGTAATGCCCCCTCCACCACGTCCGGTTAAGAGTGGAAAGAAAGTTGCACCGCTTAAGCCAATCAAGGCAGCGCCAACTCCAGTAACAGCAAGCGATGGCGAAGCGCCGTGGTCAGCAGCTGAGTTAAAAGCGATCCGCACTGAAATTGCAGCCGATCTGGCACGTTTGCGCAAAGAGTTAGCCGAAGTCGAAGCCGAGATGGATGAATTGATTGCCGATTCAGGTGAAGGCGCCGGCGATGATCAAGCAGACTCCGGAACAAAAACATTTGAACGCGAACACGAAATGTCGCTCGTTATCAATGCCCGAGATATGGTCTTGCAAACCGAACGAGCGCTAGAGCGAATTGACAGCAAGACCTATGGAAATTGCGAAGAGTGCGGCAATCCGATTGGGAAAGCGCGTCTTCAAGTTTTCCCACGAGCAACTCTCTGCATGATCTGCAAGCAGAAAGAAGAGCGGCGCTAAGGTGCGCCTTTCTTCAATTAGCAAACGTCTTTACTTAATCGCTTGGGCTATTTGGCTACTTGATTTTGCAACAAAAAGTTGGGCGCTATCTAATTTAGATTCTCGAAACCCCATCAAAATAATCGGTTCGTTTCTGCAGCTGACTTTAGTTAAAAACTCCGGTGCGGCATTTAGTTTTGCAGAAGGCGCCACCTTTATCTTCTCCGCCTTTGCCTGCGTAGTCGTCGCGGTAATCGCTTATTTTGCACCGAAGTTAACTTCCAAAGGTTGGTCAATTGTCTTGGGTCTGGCACTTGGCGGAATTCTCGGCAACTTATCTGATCGCATCTTTCGCGAACCAGGCTTCTTTACCGGGCATGTGATCGACTGGATAGAACTACCTAATTGGCCGGTATTTAATATCGCAGATAGCGCTATTGTGATCGCAGCAGCAATTGCTATCGTCCTGTCAATTAAAGATATTTCGCCAATACAGGGCTCTGATAAAGAAAGGGAGGCTTAGATGTCACGCGAATCGCGCACTTTAAGCGTTCCCGAAGGCGTAGCCGGCGAACGAATCGATAGCGCTCTTACGAGAGTCTTGGGTTTATCGCGCACTACAATCGTCAAGCTTCTCGAAGATGGTGACATCACCACCTCAGGACGTGCGATGGCTAAATCTGAGCGCGTAACTAGTGGACAGGTAATCGATGTATTGATGCCCGAGCCACTAAATCAAGATCCAATTCCGCTAACGCCTCTTGCCGGCTTGCATGTGGTCTACGACGACGAACATATTGTCGTTATCGATAAACCAGTTGGATGTGCAGCGCATCCAAGTCCAGGTTGGACTGGCCCAACTGTTGTTGGCGCTCTCATGGCTGCCGGTTACACAATTTCAACATCAGGACCAGCAGAACGCGCCGGGATAGTTCATCGCCTTGATGTTGGCACAAGTGGATTAATGATCGTTGCAAAAACTGACATTGCATACACCAGGCTGAAAGAAGCATTCCGCAATCACGAAGTTGAAAAGACTTATCACGCACTTGTGCAAGGCCATATGGATCCGGTTTCCGGAACTATCGATGCGCCAATTGATCGCCATCCAAAGGAAGATCATCGCTTTGCAGTTGTTGCCGAAGGTAAAGAAAGCATCACGCATTACGAAGTAATCGAGTTCTATCGTTCTGTTTCACTGGTCAAAGTTGAATTAGAAACCGGGCGTACCCACCAAATTCGCGTCCACTTCTCAGCGTTAAATCACCCACTCGTTGGTGACACGACTTATGGAGCAGACCCAGTACTTGGAAAATCGTTAGCCATGTCACGTCCGTGGTTGCACGCGCTTGAACTTCGCTTTAAGCATCCCGTCTCATCTGAAGAACTCGTTCTCAACGCTCCCTATGCACCTGACCTTCAGGCTTGCTTGGCGTTGCTATCCGAGGCTGTTCTGCCGTAACGACTAATCTTGTGCAACTGTGACAACCGAAAACCCAACCCAGCCCAAAGCGAGTAAAGATTCGTTCGTGCACTTACATGTGCACACCGAATACTCAATGCTCGACGGTGCCGCGCGTATTGGTGATCTAGTTCAAGAAGTAGCGCGTCAAGAAATGCCGGCGATCGCGATGACCGATCACGGCAATGTTTTCGGAGCTTTTGATTTTTATAAGCAAGCGGTAAAAGCAGGCGTTAAACCAATTATCGGCATTGAAGCCTATGTCGCACCCGAATCACGTTTTGAAAAGAAACGAGTGCAGTGGGCTGATGGGGGAGATGACGATGTTTCAGGCGGCGGTGCATATACGCACATGACAATCTTGGCCGAGAACAATCACGGCCTGGCAAACTTATTTAGACTCTCATCACTTGCGTCCCTAGAAGGCTATTACTACAAGCCGCGCATGGACCGCGAGCTTCTCTCTAAATATGCCGATGGCTTGATTGCAACGACTGGTTGTCCAGGTGGAGAAATTCAAACCCGCCTTCGCATGGGAAATTACAAAGAAGCGATGCGTGCAGCCAGTGACTACCGCGATATTTTCGGTGCCAACAACTTCTTCTTAGAGTTGATGGACCACGGCATCGATGTCGAAACTCGCGTCAAGGAAGATCTCATCAAACTCGGGCGCGATCTTAAGCTTCCATTACTTGCTACTAATGATCTTCACTACACACGCCACGAAGATGCTGCCGCGCACGCAGCGCTGCTCTGCGTGCAATCTGGTTCGACTCTGGCTGATCCAAAACGCTTTAAATTCGATAACGATGAGTTCTATCTAAAATCCCCAGCGCAGATGCGCGAACTCTTTAAAGATTTCCCAGAAGCTTGTGACAACACCTTGCTAATCGCCGAACGTTGCAATGTAAAGCTGCGCGAAGATGAAAATCTGATGCCGGCTTTTGCCGTGCCAAAGGGTGAAACTGAAGATACTTGGCTTCGCAAGGAAGCCGAACGCGGCTTGATCGCACGTTTTGGTGATCACGCAACCGATGAACACCGCACGCGTTTGAATTACGAACTTGATGTAATGATCAAGATGGGATTTCCGGGTTACTTCTTGGTTGTGGCCGACTTGGTGGCACATGCTAAGAAAATCGGAATTCGCGTTGGTCCTGGTCGCGGTTCTGCTGCAGGTTCATTGGTTGCATATGTCCTTGGTATCACTGGGCTAGATCCAATCGAACATGGATTACTTTTCGAGCGCTTCCTCAATCCAGAACGTATCTCTATGCCTGATATCGATCTGGACTTTGATGAACGTCGCCGCAGCGAAATGATTCGTTACGCCACTGAAAAATATGGCGAAGATCGCGTCGCGCAGATCATCACTTACGGAACCATTAAATCTAAACAGTCGATTAAAGATGCTACTCGCGTACTTGGCTACCCGTATGTGATCGGTGAAAAGTTAACTAAGGCACTTCCACCATCAGTTATGGGTAAAGATATTTCGCTCTCTGGCGTATTTGATAGCCAAGATCCGCGACATGGTGAAGCCGGCGAATTTCGCGAGCTCTACAACACCGATCCAGATTCAAAGAAAGTTGTTGATTTAGCGCGTGGTCTGGAAGGGTTAAAGCGCCAATGGGGCGTGCACGCAGCGGGAGTAATCCTTTCTCGCGAACCCTTGCTTGATGTAATCCCAATTCATCGCCGCGAGGCAGATGGCGCGATCATTACTCAATTCGATATGGGCGCCTGCGAATCTACTGGCCTGTTAAAGATGGATTTCTTGGGGTTGCGCAACCTTTCGGTTTTAGATGATGCGCTGCTAAATATTAAAGAGAATCAAGGAATTGATGTAGTTCTTGAGGATCTTCCTTTGGCAGATCAAAAAACCTTCGAACTTCTCTCGCGTGGTGACACTCTCGGTGTATTCCAGCTCGATGGTGGTCCTATGCGCGCACTGCTTCGCAGCATGGCTCCCGATTCTTTCGCGGATATCTCAGCGGTAATCGCGCTCTATCGCCCAGGTCCGATGGGTGAGAACGCACACAATAACTATGCAGACCGTAAGAATGGTCGCAAGCCAGTTGAACCTATCCACCCAGAACTTTCCGAAGTTCTGCAAGAGATTCTTGGCGATACTTACGGTTTGATCGTTTATCAAGAACAAGTAATGGCGATCGCACAAAAGGTTGCGGGCTTCTCGCTCGGTCGCGCAGATCTATTGCGCAAGGCGATGGGTAAGAAAAATAAAGAGATTCTCGATAAGGAATACGTTCCATTCGAAGCTGGAATGAAAGCAAATGGTTTTTCAACAGCTGCAATCAAACGTCTTTGGGACGTTCTAATTCCATTCTCTGATTACGCATTTAACCGTGCACATAGCGCAGGTTATGGAGTTGTCTCCTTCTGGACTGCTTACTTAAAAGCCAACTTTCCAACCGAATACATGGCAGCGCTCCTTACCAGCGTTCGTGATGATAAAGATAAGTCTGCGCTCTATCTCTCTGAGTGTCGACGAATGGGTATCAAGGTTTTGCCACCAGATGTAAATGAATCTAATGCTGAATACACCCCGCGCGGCAAAGATATTCGCTTCGGCCTAGCTGCCATCCGAAATGTTGGCGAGGGCGTAGTAGCGTCGATTAAATCTGCTCGCACTTCAAAGGGCGCCTTTACCTCCTTTGGAGATTTTCTGGCGAAGGTGGATGCGCAAGTTTGCAATAAGAAGACGATCGAATCGCTAATTAAAGGTGGAGCATTTGATTCGTTAAATCATCCACGTAAAGCGTTGATGTCTGTTCACCTAGAAGCAATTGATTCGGTTATCGAGACCAAGCGCGCTGAAGCGATCGGACAGTTCGACTTATTCGGTGGCGAATCTATGACCCAGGTATCAGGTCTAGAAATTGAGATCCCAACATTTGAATGGGATAAGTCAACGCTACTTAGCTTTGAACGCGAGATGCTCGGCTTATATGTTTCTGATCATCCGCTGCTTGGCGTTGAACATATCTTGCGTTCCAATACCGATATGTCCATTAGCGCCTTACAAAGTGATGAAAGTGCGGCAGATGGCATGGTCACCTTGGGTGGCTTGATCACTGGCGTACAGCGCAAAGTTTCCCGCCAAGGTTCATCTTGGGCGATTGTTAGTTTGGAAGATCTAGAAGGCGCCATCGAAGTTCTCTTCTTCTCAAATACCTATAATCAATATGCGCTGACGCTTATCGAAGATCGTGTGGTTACCGTTCGCGGACGATTCGAGCGCCGAGATGAAGTTCTTCGCTTCACCGCACTGGAAATGAAATCACTTGATGTCTCCACTGGTCCAGTTGGTCCGCTTCTTATCTCATTGCCGATTGCGCAATGCACTCCGCCAGTGGTTGATCGCATGAAGGAAATATTGCGTTCACATCCCGGAAAACGCGAAGTTCATATGCAGATCGATGATCAAGGAGTTCTGACAACGATGAAGATCGATGCTCTCGTAACAGCATCACCAAGTTTGAGCGCTGATTTGAAATCGATACTGGGGCCAGACTGCTTAGTCCGGATGTGATTTAGCGCCAAGACTGCGCCAATTATTGGCAGCGCCTCGAGATACCTGTAGCCGTTAGACTTACTCCATGATTCGCTCGCTTGATCTCCGCGGTACTGCTCTCACCAAAGCGGGCTACCAAAAGGCGATTCCACGCGCAGTTTTAGATATCGCAGCAGCCATGGTTGCAATCGAGCCGATTCTGCAGAAAGTTAAATCTGGCACTGAAGCCGATCTTCTGCAACTGGCGCGAGAATTTGATGGTGTTCTACCTGCATCGATTCGTGTTCCACAATCAGCGCTAGATAAAGCTTTAGCAGAGCTAGATCCCAAAGTACGAGCTGCGCTAGAGCTTTCTGCTGAGCGAATAAGAAAAGTTCACAGCGATCAAGTTCGCAGCGTTACGACAACCTTGGTCGTTGATGGGGGAGTTGTTACCGAGCGCTGGGTACCGGTAGATCGCGTTGGCCTTTATGTTCCAGGTGGTCGCGCCGTTTATCCAAGTAGCGTTTTGATGAATGTCATTCCGGCTCAGATTGCAAAGGTTTCTAGTATCGCTGTCGCTTCACCACCACAAAAAGAGTTTGGTGGACTCCCGCACCCGACAATTCTTGCCGCATGTGCTCTCCTTGGAATCACCGAGGTCTACGCAGTTGGGGGAGCGCAAGCGATCGCGCTCTTTGCCTACGGCATGGAAGGACTTTGCGAGAAGTGCGATCTCGTTACGGGTCCAGGAAATATCTATGTCGCAGCTGCCAAGCGTGCACTTCGCGGAGTAATTGGTATTGATTCTGAAGCTGGCCCTACTGAAATTGCCATCTTGGCCGATGAGACCGCGCGCGCAGCCGATGTTGCTGCAGATTTAATTAGCCAAGCCGAGCACGATGTCATTGCCGCCGCTGTTCTGGTTACAACCTCAGAAGAATTAGCAGCCGAAGTTGTTAAAGAGTTGGAAGTAAGAGTTGCCGCTACAAAGCACGCAACAAGAATTCGCGAGGCACTTTCTGGAATTCAATCTGCCATTGTTATGGTTGATTCAATTGCGCAAGGTTTAGATGTAGTTAATGCCTACGCAGCAGAACACCTAGAAATTCAAACCAAGAACGCAGTTCAGGATGCTCAGCAAATACGTAACGCGGGTGCGGTCTTTATCGGTCGATTCTCGCCAGTTTCACTCGGGGATTACTCAGCCGGCTCCAACCACGTTTTACCTACCGGTGGTTGCGCTTGCCATAGCAGTGGCTTATCTGTGCAAACTTTCTTAAGAGGCTTGCACTACATCGAATATTCGCAAGCAGCATTTGTCGATATCGCGCAAACTGTTATAACTCTCGCAAATTCTGAAGATCTACCTGCGCACGGAGAAGCGATGACGGCGCGTTTGGAAAACCTATGAGCGCAAAGCAATGGCCAAAGTGGTTGCCGCTGCGCGAAGATCTTTCAGCGCTTTCGCCTTACGGTGCTCCACAAGTTCCAGCAGAGGCAACGCTTAACACCAACGAGAACCCTTATGCGCCATCGCCCGAACTTGCGCAAGCGATTGCCGATCGCGTTCACCGCGTTGCCACAACGCTAAATCGTTATCCCGATCGCGATGCGACAGTTCTGCGCACTTCACTTTCTAGATTTATAAATACTCTGTCCGGAACTTCATTCACATCCGATCAAATCTGGGTAGCCAACGGCAGCAACGAAATTATTCAATCTCTCTTCATGGCATTCGGCTCACGCGGTGCGCTGGGATTTACTCCTTCGTATTCGATGCACCCGCTAATCGCCAAAGTAATTGGCGTTAATTGGCAAGATGGTGGTCGTCGCCCAGATTTCACCTTAGATACCGCTAAAGCGTTATCTGAAATTTCAGATCGCAAACCAGCGCTCACCTTTATTACGACACCCAACAATCCAACCGGCACTCTTCTCAAAATTAACGAAATCGAAGAACTGGCCAAAGCGTCAGCCGCAGTCGATGGACTTCTTGTAGTCGATGAGGCTTACGCAGAATTTTCTAGCGAGCAATCTGCTGTAACGCTGATTGAAAAGTATCCAAACGTGGTTGTCATTCGGACAATGAGTAAAGCCTTTGCATTTGCAGGTGCTCGCGTCGGATACTTGGTAGCCGATCGCGATGTGGTTGATGCAATGTTCTTAGTTCGCTTGCCATATCACCTCAGCGCTATTACCCAAGCCGCTGCTGAAGTAGCGCTGGAATATCAGGCAGAGTTGTTGGGCACTGTTGCGACATTGATTGAATCTCGCGCAAAGGTAGTTGCCGCCCTGGAAGAGTTGGGGCTTACCGTTGCTCCAAGTAGCGCAAACTTCATCGTGTTCTCAGGATTTCACTTGGAGCCATCCCAACTTTGGCGCCAGCTGCTAGATCGCGGCGTCTTGATAAGAGATGTGGGATTATTAGGGCACTTGCGTATGACCATTGGCAATGAGGCCGAGAATCAGAAATTTATCAACGCCCTTAAAGATATTTTAAATGGCTAGCCGATTTAGCGATGAAGTTAATGGAGATGAGCAGATGAGAACAGCCCGCGTAGAACGTAAAACTAAAGAGTCCCACGTATTAGTTGAGTTAAATCTCGATGGCGTTGGTGAGATCTCTGTTGATACTGGTGTTCCTTTCTTTGATCACATGCTCTCCCAACTCGGCAAGCACTCCGGATTTAACTTAACCGTCAAGACAACTGGTGATATTGATGTTGATTCACACCACACCGTTGAAGATACTTCACTGGCATTTGGACAAGCGTTGCGCGAAGCCCTGGGCGATAAGGTCGGCATCCGTCGCTTTGGTGATGCCATGGTTCCACTCGATGAAGTTTTAGTGCAGGCGGCAGTTGATCTTTCCGGACGTCCATACTTGGTACATCGCCAACCAGAAATTGTTGAGCTAATCGGAACTTTCGATACGACGCTCGGAAAACATATATGGGAATCAATCGTTGCCGAAGCGCGCATTGCCTTGCACGTGCGTGTACTAGAAGGACGAAATGCCCACCACGTTTTCGAAGCGCAATTTAAGGCAGTTGCTCGTGCACTACGTGATGCAGTTTCACTCGATGGCGGAATCGCAGGAGTTCCTTCAACAAAAGGTTCACTTTAATAGTGATCGCAATTCTTGATTACGGATCTGGAAATCTAAGGTCCGCACAGCGCGCATTTGAGCGAAGTGGCAAAGAGGTTGTCGTTACATCCGATCGCGACGTTGCGCTAAATGCGCAAGGGTTGGTCGTACCTGGTGTCGGCGCTTTTGCTGCGTGTATGCGCGGTTTAGTCGCCGTTGGGGGAGATGAGATTGTTCGCGATCGCGTGGCCAAGCAACGTCCAACTCTAGGAATTTGTGTAGGAATGCAAATTCTCTTCAGAGATGGTGACGAACATACAGATGGATCATTGCATCAAGGCGTCGGTATTTGGCAAGAGAGCATTACAAAGTTAGATGCTCCGATTCTTCCGCACATGGGTTGGAACACTGTTGAAGTTTCGCCAAGTTCAAATCTCTTTAAGGGGATTGCAGATCAATCCTTCTACTTTGTGCACTCGTTTGCGGCGAAGAAAGCGGTGGGAATTTCGCAAGCCTGGAGTACTCACGGTGAAAGATTCTTAGCAGCAGTTGAAGATGGTGCAATTGCGGCGACGCAGTTCCACCCTGAAAAATCGGGCGACGCCGGGCTGGCCTTAATTAAGAACTGGGTGGGAATGTTATGACACAGAGTAATTACCTCGAACTTTTGCCCGCAGTAGATGTAAAAGATGGAAAGGCTGTTCGCCTAGTTCAAGGTGAACTTGCGCAAGAAAGTATTTATGGAGCACCACTTGAAGTTGCGCTGGAATTTCAGGCAGCTGGTGCTGAATGGCTTCACCTGGTAGATCTTGATGCTGCCTTTGGGCGTGGTGAAAATACATCTTTATTAGCCGAAGTGGTTGGTCGCCTTGATATCAAAGTAGAACTCTCTGGTGGAATTCGTGATGACGATTCTTTGCAGCGCGCCCTGGCCACGGGCTGTACGCGTGTAAATCTTGGTACCGCCGCGCTCGAGAATCCAGAATGGACTGCGCGAGTAATTGCCGAACACGGCGATCGAATTGCAGTCGGTCTGGATGTTCGTGGACATGTTCTCGCGGCACGTGGCTGGACAAAAGAAGGCGGAGATTTATTTGAAACCATCGAACGCTTAGAACGCGATGGATGTAGTCGTTATGTTGTTACGGATGTTACAAAAGATGGAACTTTGCAAGGCCCTAATCTTGAACTGCTTAAAGAAGTTTGCGCTGCGACAAAGAAGCCGGTCGTAGCAAGTGGTGGTATCTCATCGCTACTAGATATTCAGGCACTTTCTTCACTTCATGCAATTGGCGTTGAAGGCGTAATCGTCGGTAAAGCCCTATATGCCGGAGCATTTACTTTGCAAGAAGCGCTGACCCTAACTAAGGGCGCAAAGTAAATGGCGTTATCTGTTCGCATCATTCCCTGTCTTGATGTCACCGACGGTCGAGTTGTTAAGGGAGTTAACTTCACTGATTTAGTTGATGCTGGTGATCCAGTAGAAATGGCATCGCTATATAACTTAGAAGGCGCCGACGAGTTAACTTTTCTTGATATCTCAGCAAGTAGCAGTAACCGCGAGACGACCTTAGATGTTGTTCGTAAAACCGCCGAGCAGGTTTTTATTCCGCTAACCGTAGGCGGTGGAATTCGTTCGGTCGATGATGTCGACCGATTGCTTCGCGCGGGAGCTGACAAGGTTTCAATTAATACATCCGCCATCGCGCGCCCAGAGTTGATTGCAGAGATTGCCGATCGCTTTGGCTCTCAAGTATTAGTTATCTCTATCGATGCCCGTCGCGCGCGAACGGAATCAGGTTTTGAAGTTACAACTCACGGTGGACGTCAGAGCGCTGGTTTAGATGCGCTGGCCTGGGTGGAAAAAGCTTGCGCACTTGGCGCTGGTGAAATTCTTCTCAACTCTATGGATGCTGACGGCACCCGCGCCGGTTATGACATCGGCATGATCACCGCAGTCCGTGCAATTTCCAAAGTCCCATTAATCGCAAGCGGTGGAGCCGGAGCGCTAGAAGATTTTGCGGCTGCCCTTGATGCAGGAGCAGATGCCTTGCTGGCAGCGAGCGTCTTTCACTTCGGAGTTCACCGAATTGGTGATGTTAAGCGTTACTTAAGCGCTCAGGGTTATTCCATTCGCAACAACGTATCCGCTTAAGGCAGAATACGAACATGAGCGCCGCACTTCCCGCAGATATCGCAGCGCGTTTGAAAGATGGCGTCGACCTGATTCCAGCGATCGCGCAAGATGCGACCACCGGTGAAGTTTTAATGCTCGCCTACATGAACTCTGATTCTCTGGCACAAACCCTGACTACTGGCCGCGCAACTTATTGGAGTCGCAGCCGCAATGAAATTTGGATAAAGGGCGCAACTTCTGGGCATACCCAAGAAGTACTTTCCATCTCACTCGATTGCGATGGCGATGCGATTTTGTTGAAGGTCAATCAATTGGGCGCCGCATGTCACACCGGCGATAAAACTTGTTTTCATAACCCCCTTCAATTCGGTGCGGGTAATTAATGCAACTCTCTGAATTTCGCGAATACGCAAAGAACTACAACGTCATTCCTGTTTATCGCAAGCTACTTGCCGATGGTGAAACACCGCTTGGCGTTTACCGCAAGATTGCTAAAAATGAAGCGTCCACATTTCTTTTGGAGTCGGCAGAGCATGGGGGAGTGTGGTCACGTTATTCATTTATCGGTGCACATTCGCAGGCAACGCTTAGCGAGAAAGATGGCAAAGCAATTTGGGTAGGAACCGCACCTGCGGGCGCTCCAGTTGGGATTGATCCTCTAGAAGCACTTCGACTTTCTGCTTCGCACCTTAAATCTCCGAAAATTGCTGGACTACCTCCGCTTACTGGTGGCTTAGTTGGATACATGGGATATGACGCGGTGCGTAGACTCGAAAAACTTCCTTCACATAGCGAAAGAGATATTCCACTTCCCGAGATCGCCTTTATGTTAACGAGTGATCTCGCAGTTATGGATCACGCCGAAGGCACGATTACATTGATTGCCAACGCAATCAACTGGGATGGAAGCAATGAAAGAATTGATGAAGCATTTAACGATGCCCAACTTCGTTTGGATCGGATGCAAGCCGATCTTCAGGGATCACTTCCTGGTTATATCGACCAAATACCAGAACGCGACACCCCAAAATTTACTCAGAATATTTCTAGCGCTGACTTTAAAGCCAAGGTGTTGCAAGCCAAGGAAGAGATTGTTGCTGGTGAGGCTTTCCAGATAGTTCTCTCGCAACGTTTTGCCATGGAGTGCAACGCTGATGCGTTAGATGTTTACCGTGCGTTACGACTTCATAATCCAAGTCCATATATGTATTTGTTCCGCTTCACGGATGGAATTGAAGTGGTTGGTTCTAGCCCTGAAGCGCTAGTTAAGGTAACGGGTAAAGAAGTGATGGTTCATCCCATCGCCGGAACGCGTAAGCGATCTGCGTCAGCCGAAGAAGACCATCGCCTGGGTGAAGAACTATTGGCTGACCCTAAAGAGCGCGCTGAACATTTAATGTTGGTCGACTTGGGACGAAATGATCTTGGCCGCATCTCAACTCCAGGATCTGTTGAAGTAATTGATTTCATGCACATCGAACGTTATTCACATGTCATGCATATCGTTTCTACGGTTATTGGCGAGCTTGCTGTTTCTTCATCACCAGTCGATGCCCTCTTTGCCGTCTTCCCGGCTGGCACGCTATCGGGCGCGCCTAAGCCACGTGCCATGGAGATAATTGAAGAACTAGAACCAACTAGACGTGGACTCTATGGCGGAGCAATTGGTTATATAGATTTCACAGGCAATATCGATACTTGCATCGCTATCCGCACCGCTTTGATTTATAACAAGATGGCTTATGTTCAAGCCGGAGCCGGGGTTGTTGCAGATTCAGATCCAGAGTCCGAGAACCAAGAGTGTGCAAATAAAGCTGCCGCTGTTCTCGGTGCGGTAAGCGCCGCTAATCGAATGCGACCAAGTAATGTCTGATCTCGCACAAATCCTCCTTTCAATAGTCGTTATTGCTTCTCTAACTCTCTTCATCTCGAAGAGATTTCGTATTTCTAAACGCTACGAGCGCCAAGCCAAAACCGGCCAGCCACTTAATTCGTGGAGTGCGCTAGACCAAGGCATCGATCCGAGCCAGAACGAATCAGATAAGCAATGAGTGTTTTAGATTCCATCATCGAGGGTGTACGTGAAGATTTAGCCAAGCGCCGTAAATCTCTGAGCCAAATCCACGAAGAGATGTCACAGGCTGCGCCAGTTCGCGATGCTCATACTGCTTTAGCGGGGGATGAGATGAAGGTAATCGCCGAAGTAAAGCGATCATCTCCAAGTAAGGGTGCGCTATCTACAATTGCCGATCCTGCAGCCTTGGCAGATAAGTATGAAAGTGCCGGAGCAAGCGTCATTAGCGTTTTGACTGAAGAGCGTCGCTTCAAAGGTTCACTTGCTGATCTAGATGCTGTACGAACCCGAGTAAATATTCCAATATTGCGAAAAGATTTCATGGTTGATGAATACCAATTTTTTGAAGCTCGCGCACATGGTGCTGATGTAATCCTTTTGATTGTTGCCGCGCTCTCAAAGAGTCAATTGAAAGATTTCTTCGATATCGCAACCGAACTACAGATGGCATCTTTAATTGAAGTTCACACAGCCGATGAACTCGAGCGTGCTTTGGAAATTAATCCAAGAATTGTCGGTGTTAACTCTCGAAATTTGAAGACGCTAGATGTTGATGCCAGCGCTTTTACAGATTTAATTCCACGCATTCCAAGTGGCTTAATCCGAGTCGCTGAATCGGGGATCTCATCACGTCGCGATGTTGAGTTTGCGCAGAGCGCAGGCGCAGGGGCGATCCTGGTCGGTGAAGCGCTTGTCACATCTGGCGATCCAGATTTGGCAATGCGGACCTTATTGGGTCGAGGGTAGGCTTAATCCCATGTCGACTACGCCGCAAGAAGATCTCTCATCGATCTTGGGACACTTTGGTACGTACGGCGGGCGCTTTGTTCCGGAAGCGCTGATCAACGCGCTCGAAGAACTTGAAGAAGCGCATCGTGTTTCACAACAGGATCCAACTTTCGTTGCCGAGCTATCAGAACTACATCGCACTTACACAGGGCGCCCCAGCATCATCACCGAAGCAAAACGCTTTGCTGAACATGCAGGTGGTGCACGCATTATTTTAAAGCGCGAAGATCTAAACCACACCGGTAGTCACAAGATCAATAATGTTTTAGGTCAAGCTTTATTAACAAAGCGCATGGGCAAGAAGCGAATCATCGCCGAGACCGGCGCCGGACAACATGGCGTGGCATCTGCAACTGCTGCGGCGTTAATGGGCCTCGAGTGCGTTGTCTATATGGGCGAAGAAGATACCAAGCGCCAAGCGTTAAACGTGGCCCGCATGAAATTACTCGGCGCAGAAGTTGTTCCAGTAACTTCAGGATCAAAAACGCTAAAGGATGCCATCAACGAAGCGATGCGCGACTGGGTTACCAATGTTGAAACAACACATTACTTACTTGGGACAGTTGCTGGACCACATCCATTCCCAACTATGGTCCGCGACTTCCACAAGATTATCGGAGAAGAAACCCGCGAACAAGTTCTCGCACTAACTGGACGACTCCCTGATGCTGTACTTGCCTGCGTAGGCGGCGGATCAAATGCCATAGGTATTTTCCATCGCTTCATCTCTGATCCATCAGTACGTTTAATCGGTTTAGAAGCCGGCGGCGATGGAGTTGAAACAGGTCGTCATGCTGCGACGATTACTGGTGGAACACCAGGAGTTCTTCACGGAACACGTTCATACGTTTTGCAAGATGCCAATGGTCAAACAGTTGAGTCACATTCAATTTCAGCAGGTCTTGATTACCCAGGCGTTGGTCCTGAGCATGCATACCTACACGACATTGGCCGCGCCGAATATCGCGCAATCACCGATGAACAAGCGATGCACGCCTTTGCGCTTCTATCAAAGACCGAAGGAATTATTCCCGCGATCGAAACCGCACACGCGCTAGCAGGTGCGCTACAAGTTGGAAATGAACTTGGTAAAGATGCCATCATCGTTATCAATCTCTCAGGTCGTGGCGATAAAGATGTGCAGACCGCTGCACAATACTTTGGAATTCCCCTCGATTAATGACCGCTTTAGATAATCTCTTTGAGAAGGTGCGATCTGAAAATCGCGCCGCTCTAATTGCTTACATCCCTGCAGGATTTCCATCTCAGGCTGGTTGCGAAAAGGTAATCCAAGCCTTTGTAGACGCGGGTGTAGATGCTATTGAAATCGGTTTTCCATATAGCGATCCAGTTATGGATGGTCCAACTATCCAGGCAGCAGCAGTTACTGCTCTTGAAAATGGAACCGGTGCGGCTGAAGTTATGTCAGCTTTGAAAGTTGCAACAGATGCTGGTGTAGCTGCAGTTGTTATGACGTACTGGAACCCCATCGAACGCTTCGGGGTAGATGCCTTTGCGCAAGCAATTGCGGCTAATGGCGGTTCAGGTGTGATTACTCCAGATTTAACTATCGAAGAATCTAATCAATGGCTCGGTGCCACCAAAGCCAATTCCATAAATCCGATTTATGTAGTTGCGCCAAGTACATCAGATGCACGACTTCCTAAGGTGACTTCGGCGTGCGGAGGATTTGTTTACGCAGCAAGTTTGATGGGCGTAACGGGAGCGCGTAACTCCGTTTCTTCAGGAGCCGCAGATCTCGTAGCGCGAATTCGCAAAACTACAGATTTGCCAATTGCTGTCGGTTTAGGCGTTTCAACCCGCGAACAAGCTAAAGGCGTTGCCGCCTATGCCGATGGCGTAATCGTTGGATCTGCATTTATAAAAGCTTTGCAAGATGCGCCAAATGAAGAAGCTGGTCTTGCTGCAGTTACCGAACTTGCCAAAGAGTTAGCGAAAGGTGTGCGTGAAGGACGATGAGTAAATTTGAGAGAGCACAACCATGGATCGGACTTTTATCAAGACTAGTACTTGGCGGAGTCCTCTTCGCTGCGGGTTATCTAAAGATAGATAAGTTAGATATTTCCCAGATGGCGGTGCGTTCATATGAATTGCTTCCAATTTCAATCGCTAATTTCTTGGGAATCTTTCTACCTTTCTTTGAAGTTGCCATTGGCCTCTTGCTAATCCTTGGTGCAGCCACGCGAGTAGTTGCCGCGCTTGGCGGTTTCACGATGTTCATCTTTATCATCGCTATCTCACAGGCGTGGGCTCGAGGGCTCAATATCGATTGTGGGTGTTTCGGTGGTGGCGGATCTGTCGCACCGGGCGAGACTCGCTACCTTCAGGAAATTCTCAGAGATGCCGGGCTCCTAGCCTTGGCTGTATTCTTAATCCGCTACCCAGTAACGAAATTTTCAATTGATAAGCACCAGTCCAAAACGAGCGCAGGAGAGATGGAATAAAGATGGCACAAGCGAAGAAAGCTAATGGCGGAAAAGATAACTTCACCCGCAACCTAGTAATCGGTGTAGTTGTTGGTGTTGTACTTATCATGCTGGTACCAACCGTCCTTTCTAAGCAAGGCGATTCCAGCGCGGCAATTCCTGCCAGTGTCTCGGCTGAAGATGGCTATGCAATTGTCTTTAACAAAGAGTTAACCGATGTCCCATTCATCGAGATCTACGAAGATTTTCAGTGCCCAGCATGTGCCCGCTTTGAAGCAATTAGCGGTGAGTACATTGAAGATTTGATCGCTGAGAAGAAGGCGAAAGTTGCCTTCCATATGCTCTCCTTCCTTGGCGGCGAATCGCAATTAGCGGCAAATGCTTCTGCTTGCGCTGCCGATCAAGATAAATTCTTACCTTTCCACAAGACTCTCTACGCAAATCAGCCTGCAGAAAACTCAGGTGCATGGACTTCACAATACTTTGCAACTCTTGGACTTGGTCTCGGAATCGCAAGCCCTGATTACGACAAATGTATTCAAGATCAGGACTACTTAGGGTGGGTTAAGAACGTTGCCGAAGAAGGCGCGAAGCGAAATATCAATTCAACCCCAACCGTTTTGATTAACGGTAAGGAAATTGATCGCAATACTGCCTATGGAAGTCTGGGCGACTTCATGCTTGCAGTTGAAAAAGCTTAAATAACTTTTTCATGAATCGCTCGATACCAACTCCGAATATTTCGCAGTTTTCTATCGGTCCATTCACTGTACATTTCTACGCACTTTGCATCATTGCCGGAATCGCTATTGCGATTTGGTTGGGTAATAAGCGCCTGTCAGCTCTTGATCAATCTTTACAAGGGGTTGTATCCGAAGTAGCGGTTATCGCTGTACCGTCAGGAATTATTGGCGGGAGGCTTTATCACGTCGCAACTACGCCAGAAGATTTCTTCGGAAAAAGTGGCGAACTCCTTGCGATCCTCAAGATCTGGCAAGGTGGATTAGGTATTTGGGGCGCAATCTCACTCGGCGCACTCGGTGCCTTTATCTCCTACAAGAACTTGTCAAAGAAAATGGCGTTACCAAGCTTTGGAGTCTTTCTCGATGCAATCGCTCCCGGAATTCTCTTCGCCCAAGCAATTGGTCGATTCGGTAACTGGTTTAACGCCGAACTCTTCGGTCGCCCACTCGACACCTGGTGGGGCTTGTCGATTCCTTACAAGTATCGCCCAAGCGGTTATGGATTGATCGAAACTTTCCATCCCACATTTGCCTATGAAGCGATTTGGTGCAGCCTTATTGCAATTTCTTTAATTCGCTTCGCCGACAAGTGGTCTGCCGGTTGCACCTTCGCGGCATATGTTGCGGCATATTCATTTGGCCGCTTCTTTATCGAATCTATCCGCATCGATGCCGCTCACAACTTTGCAGGGATGCGCATAAATCAATGGGTAAGCCTGGCGCTTCTTGCGATTGCAGCGGTGGTTTTTCTGCGACTACGCGATCGAGACAGATCGTAAGCCTGCTCAATTTTGCAGAGCTCATCAGGTAGGCTCTAAATATGGCTCTTGAAGATGTCTATCAACGAAATCTGCAACACCGTACGCATCGTGCGGGTTGGCTTCGTGCAGCGGTGCTCGGTGCAAATGATGGTTTGGTTTCAACCGCATCCCTAATGATTGGTGTCACTGCCGCAAAAGCAGGTGGAGCAGATGCGCAAGGTTTCTTAATTACCGCAGGCGTCGCCGGAATTGTTGCTGGCGCTATGTCGATGGCAGTGGGCGAGTACGTTTCAGTTCGCTCCCAAAACGATATTGAAGAATCAGATCGCTTACTAGAAATTGAACATTTAGCTATCGATCCCGATGCCGAACTTCAAGAACTCCAACAGATCTATATTCAGCGTGGCCTAAGTTCCGAGCTCGCTCTCGAAGTTGCCAAGGCAATGCATGATCGTGATCCACTTGAGGCGCACCTGCGTGATGAACTTGGCCAGCATCCCCACACCAAAGCGCGCCCGGTGCAAGCGGCGATCGCATCCGCAGCAGCATTCACTTCGGGCGGATTGATTCCCTTCCTGGGTGCATTTGCACCAACTCCCGGCAAAGTCGCATTCAGTATCGTCGCATTTACAATCGTGGGCTTAATCTTTACGGGAATAGTTAGCGCTAAGACCGCTGGTTCAAAGCTGTTGGCCCCAACTCTGCGCGTGATTCTGGGGGGATGTATAGGTATGGCCATCACCGCAGGAATCGGCCAAGCCCTCCACTTGAGCGGTATTTAAACTCACTTAACCCTGGGCTTATTCGGGAGTGCCGAATACCCTAAACAGTTGCTACTCTTTTGCATCTACCACCGCCTGCGGTGAGATTTATCGGGCCAAAGTTGTCCCACTTATCCTTTCAAGTTTTTAGTCAAGAACAAATAAAAACTAATAAGTGTGAACAACAGGAGCGTGTAACAGATGGCCCTTCCATCTAACTACCCAGCACAACAGGGACTTTACGATCCCGCAAACGAGCATGATGCATGCGGCGTTGCCATGGTTGCTACTCTAAATAAAGTTGCCACACATGAGATTGTGGAAAAGGCGCTAACTGCACTTCGTAACCTCGAGCATCGTGGCGCATCTGGTGCAGAACCAGATAGCGGTGATGGTGCAGGAATTCTGATTCGCGTTCCGGATGCTTTTTATCGCGCGGTCGTAGATTTCCAACTTCCCGCTGAAGGCCAATACGCAACAGGTATTGCTTTCGTTGCGCAAGGTGCAGAAGTTCGTGCTGAAATTTCTAAAATCGCCGCCGAAGAAGGTTTAACAATTCTTGGTTGGCGCGAATTGCCAATTAACGCGGCATCACTCGGCAAGACTGCAATTTCGGTTATGCCAAAGTTCGAACAAGTTTTTATCTCCGGCAATAAAGGCGAATCTGGAATTGCGCTAGATCGTTTAGCTTTCTGTCTTCGCAAACGTGCTGAACATTCACTAGATCTTTACTTCCCATCACTTTCTTCCCAAACAATTGTTTATAAGGGAATGCTCACAACCGGACAACTTGAAGAGTTCTTTCCAGATTTAAGCGATGCGCGCGTAGTTTCACCACTTGCTCTTGTGCACTCGCGCTTTTCTACAAATACTTTCCCATCTTGGCCGTTGGCTCACCCATATCGATTTATTGCACACAACGGTGAGATCAATACCGTTAAAGGTAACCGTAACTGGATGCGCGCCCGCGAATCACTTCTGGCAAGCGAGTTAATTCCGGGAGATCTAAGCCGCCTCTTTCCGATCGTTGAAATGTCAGGATCTGACTCGGCATCTTTTGATGAAGTTCTAGAGCTTCTTTACTTAGGCGGTCGTTCACTTCCGCACTCAGTTTTGATGATGATCCCGGAAGCTTGGGAAAATCACACAACGATGTCGCAGAAACGTCGCGACTTTTACGCCTTCCATGCATCTCTTATGGAGCCTTGGGATGGACCAGCATGCGTGACTTTCACAGATGGCCATCAAGTAGGCGCTGTTCTAGATCGCAACGGGCTACGTCCTTCGCGTTTCTGGGTTACCGATGATGGTCTCGTAGTACTCGCATCCGAAGTTGGCGTTCTCGATTTCCCTGCAGAAAAGATTGTTCGCAAAGGTCGTTTGCAACCAGGCAAGATGTTCTTAGTTGATATCGAAGCCGGTCGCATCATTGAAGATGACGAGATTAAGGATTCACTAGCTGATGCCGCTCCGTACGGAGAATGGCTACATGCCGGAATCATGAAGTTATCTGAACTTCCATCTCGCGAGCACATTGTTTATCCGCACTCATCAGTTGTTCGTCGCCAACGCGCCTTTGGTTACACCGAAGAAGAACTTCGCATCTTGATCACACCTATGGCCAAGAACGGTATGGAAGCACTCGGTTCAATGGGAACCGACACTCCAATCGCAGCGCTCTCTGAAAAACCACGTTTGCTATTTGATTACTTCTCACAACTCTTTGCTCAAGTAACAAACCCACCACTTGATGCCATTCGTGAAGAACTAGTTACCAGTCTTGGTGGATCGATCGGCCCAGAGCACAACTTGCTCGATCCAGGCCCATCATCTTGTCGTCAGATTTCACTTGCCTTCCCAGTTATTGATAACGATGAACTTGCCAAGATAATCCACGTAAATGCTGATGGCGACCACCCAGGCTTAGCTGCCTATGTTGTCCGCGGACTTTTCCCAGTATCTGGTGATGGAAACACACTTCACACACGCCTTGAAGAAATTAAGCGCGAAGTATCTGATGCGATTTCAGCAGGTGCACGCATCATCGTTCTTTCAGATCGTGATGGCGATGCCGAAGATGCACCAATTCCTTCTCTGCTTCTTACTGCAGCAGTTCACCACCATTTAATCCGTGAAAAGACCCGTACCAAAGTTGGCCTGGTTGTAGAAGCCGGTGATGTTCGCGAAGTTCACCACGTCGCTCTCCTCATTGGTTATGGCGCAGCAGCAGTAAACCCTTACCTTGCGATGGAATCTGCTGAAGATCTAGTTCTTCAAGGAGTCATCACTGGAATCACTCCAGAAAAGGCTGTCCGCAACATTATTAAGAGTTTAGGTAAAGGCGTTCTTAAGGTTATGTCGAAGATGGGCATTTCTACAATTGCTTCTTACACCGGTGCTCAAGTATTCGAAGCGATCGGGCTTTCACAAGATGTGGTTGATGAGTACTTCGCCGGAACAACTTCACGCCTTGGTGGAATCAGTCTCGACACTATCGCTGAAGAAACTATCGCCCGACACCACATCGCTTATCCGCCTGGGGGAGCACTTCCTGGAGCCAAGCGCCTGCCGATCGGCGGCGAATACCAATGGCGCCGTGATGGTGAGCCACATCTATTCAATCCTGAAACCGTCTTTGCACTTCAACACTCAACTCGTTCCAAGCGTTACGACATCTTCAAGCGCTACACCAGCAAGGTAGATGGTCAAAGCAAAGAGTTAATGACATTGCGCGGACTCTTCGCCTTTAAAGAAGGTGCACGTCCGGCAATTTCTATTGATGAAGTTGAACCGATCTCTGAGATCGTAAAGCGCTTCTCAACAGGTGCGATGTCCTGGGGTTCTGTTTCGCAAGAAGTTCACGAAACTCTTGCTATCGCCATGAACCGTCTTGGTGCGAAATCAAATACCGGCGAAGGCGGCGAAGATCCTGCGCGATTTGTACCTATGGAGAATGGTGACTCTAAGCGCAGCGCAATCAAGCAAGTTGCCAGCGGTCGCTTCGGTGTAACAAGTAATTACTTGGTTAATGCTGATGATATTCAGATCAAGATTGCCCAAGGCGCAAAACCAGGCGAAGGTGGACAACTTCCAGGTAACAAGGTCTATCCGTGGATTGCAAAGGTTCGTTACTCAACGCCTGGCGTGGGATTGATTTCGCCACCACCGCACCACGATATTTATTCGATTGAGGATCTTGCGCAACTTATTCACGATCTTAAGAACGCCAATAAGAATGCACGCATTCACGTAAAACTCGTCGCCGAAGTTGGCGTGGGTACCGTTGCTGCTGGTGTTAGCAAGGCGCATGCCGATGTCGTTCTGATTTCTGGACACGATGGCGGAACGGGTGCATCACCACTTACTTCACTAAAGCATGCCGGAGCTCCTTGGGAACTTGGCCTAGCTGAAACTCAGCAGACGCTTTTACTCAACGGCTTGCGTGATCGCATCGTTGTTCAAGCAGATGGACAGTTAAAGACCGGTCGCGATGTCGTAATCGCGGCGCTGCTTGGCGCCGAAGAATATGGTTTTGCAACTGCGCCACTTGTAGTCTCTGGTTGCGTCATGATGCGCGTCTGCCACTTGGATACTTGTCCAGTTGGGGTTGCGACTCAGAACCCAGAACTGCGCAAGCGCTTTACTGGCAAGCCAGAGTTTGTTGAAACGTTCTTCGAATACATCGCTGAAGAAGTTCGTGAAATCTTGGCCAGCCTTGGTTTCCGCACTCTGCAAGAAGCAATTGGCCACGTTGAGTATCTCGATACCCGCGATGCGGTTAGCCACTGGAAAGCCAGCGGCCTAGATCTTGCTCCGCTATTAGTTCGCCCAGATGTTGATTCACCTCTACATCGCACCACCGTTCAAGATCATGGTTTAGCGGCAGCGCTCGATAACAAGTTAATCGAACTTGCAGCACCTGCTCTAGAAAAGGGTGAGAGCGTTCGCATTGATCTTCCGGTGCGAAATGTTAATCGCACCGTTGGCACGATGCTGGGTGCAGAAGTAACTCGACGTTACGGCGCAGAAGGACTACCTGCTGGAACTATCGATGTAACCCTTCATGGTTCAGCCGGTCAATCACTCGGTGCCTTCTTGCCACAAGGCGTGGTTATTCGCATGTATGGCGATAGCAATGACTACGTAGGTAAGGGAATTTCTGGCGGTCGTGTGATCGTTCGCCCAGATGAGCGTGCGACTTTCGCTTCACATGAGAATGTGATCGCCGGAAACGTCATTGGTTACGGATCTACATCAGGTCAGATCTACATCCGCGGCTTAGTTGGTGAACGTTTCTGCGTTCGCAACTCTGGCGCAACAGCAGTTGTTGAAGGCATTGGCGATCATGGTTGCGAATACATGACTGGCGGCACCGTCGTAGTACTCGGTCGCACCGGTCGTAACTTTGCAGCAGGTATGTCAGGCGGTCGCGCATTTGTTCTGGATCTAAATCCTGCACAAGTAAATGGCGAACTCGTAGATATCTTGGCCGTTCCGGAAGATCAAAAAGAAATTCTCAAGGCGCTGGTATCTGACTTCTTCACCGAAACTGGATCCGAAGTTGCAGCTGAGCTTCTTGCAGATTGGAACTCTGCGCTAAATCGCATCTCCTTGGTTATGCCACGCGATTACGCAAGAGTTTTGGCAGCGATTGAACGTGCCACAAAAGATGGTTTACCGGTAGATCAATATGTAATGGAGGTAGCAGCAAATGGCTGATCCAAAGGGATTTTTAACCACACCGCGCGAGACTCCAAAGCGTCGTCCAGTTGATGTGCGCATCAAGGACTGGCATGAAGTCTACGAACCACAGAGTTTCGAACACTTGCAAAAGCAGGCTGGGCGTTGCATGGATTGCGGAATACCTTTCTGTCACCAAGGTTGCCCACTCGGAAATTTGATTCCAGAGTGGAACGATTTAATGTGGCGCGGCGATAAGGATCAAGCAATTGATCGTCTTCACGCAACCAATAACTTCCCTGAATTCACCGGTCGACTCTGCCCTGCGCCATGTGAAACTGCATGCGTCGTTGGAATCAACGCCGATGCCGTAACAATTAAGCAAGTTGAACTTCGCACTATTGAAGAAGCATTTGGTGCGGGCAATGTGAAGCCGCTTCCTCCGGAGCGTTTAACTGGCAAAACCGTCGCGGTTATTGGTTCAGGACCAGCAGGTCTTGCCGCGGCGCAACAGTTGACTCGCGCAGGTCACACGGTTGCGGTCTACGAACGCGCTGACAAGATCGGTGGATTGCTTCGTTATGGAATTCCAGAATTCAAAATGGAGAAGAACATTCTCGATCGTCGCCTTACCCAAATGGAGAAAGAAGGAACCCGCTTTCGTCCAGGTGTAGATGTTGGTGGAGAACTAACTGGAGTCGATCTTCGCAAGAAATACGATGCGATTGTTCTTGCCGTTGGCGCAACTCAATGGCGTGATCTTCCAATTAAGGGTCGCGAAAATAAGGGAATTTATCAAGCGATGGAGTTCTTGCCGTGGGGAAATAAACAAGCTCTCGGTGAAGTAGTTAATCCAGAGATCAATGTCGCCGGTAAGCATGTCGTAATTCTCGGCGGGGGAGACACCGGTGCAGATTGCCTTGGTACTTCTATTCGTCAAGGCGCAGCAAGCGTTACTCAATTAGAAATTATGCCGCGCCCAACTGAAGAACGCCCATCTTCGCAACCTTGGCCTACTTACCCAATGATCTATCGCGTTTCATCTGCGCACGAAGAGTTAGATAATCGAGTATTTGCAGTCAGCACCGAAGAGTTCATCGGTGACGGCAACGGCAATCTCAAAGCGCTTAAGATCGTTGAAACAAAGTTTGAAAACGGTAAGTTCGAACCAGTTCCAGGAACCGAAAAAGAAATTCCGGCCGACTTTGTATTTTTGGCTATGGGATTCACCGGACCAGAAAAATCTGCGCTACTTACCCAACTCAACGTGGAGTTAGATGAGCGTGGAAATATCAAACGCGATGAAAACTTCCAATCCAGCGAAGAAGGAATCTTCGTAGCGGGAGATGCGGGTCGCGGACAATCTCTTATTGTTTGGGCTATCGCCGAAGGTCGTAGCGCTGCAGCAGGAGTAGATAAGTACCTCGAAGGCGAGAGCCAACTTCCTTCTCCAATTGAGCCAACTTCTCGCTCACTTATGGTCTAACTCTCAACTTAGAAACTGTCCAGTACAAAATTGATTAGATAAGGTAGCCACATGCGTCGCGCGAAGATTGTTTGCACAATGGGTCCAGCAGTTGAATCTCCCGAGAAAGTTCGTGAGCTCATCGCTGCCGGAATGAATATGGCTCGCCTAAACCTTTCACACGGTGGATATGACGAGCACCAGAACCGACTCGATCGCGTTCGCGAGGCTGCGAAGGAAGCTGGAAAGCCAGTTGCAATCTTGGTTGATCTACAAGGTCCAAAGATTCGCTTAGCTCGCTTCAAGGCCGGCCCACATGATCTTTCACGCGGCGATATCTTCACCATCACAACTGATGAAGTTGAAGGAACTAAAGATTGCGTCGGAACAACTTATAAAGGTTTGCCAGGGGACTGTAAGCCAGGTGATCGTATTCTGATCGATGACGGAAAAGTCACCGTCGAAGTTGTCGAAGTAAAGGGCAACGATGTCGTAACTAAAGTTATTGAACCGGGTGCTGTAAGCAACAACAAAGGAATTAACTTGCCGGGAGTTGCAGTATCAGTTCCGGCACTTTCTGAAAAAGATAAAGAAGATCTGCGCTGGGGGCTAAATGCCGGTGCAGATTTCATCGCGTTATCTTTCGTACGTAGCGCAGAAGATATTGTCGATGTTCACGCGATCATGGATGAAGTCGGAATTCGCGTTCCGGTGATCGCTAAGATCGAAAAGCCACAAGCCGTTGCAAATCTGCAGGGAATTGTTGATGCCTTCGATGGCATCATGGTTGCACGTGGTGATCTCGGCGTGGAACTTCCAATTGAAGAAGTCCCACTTGTACAAAAGCACTGTATCGAGCTAGCTCGCGAAGCAGCCAAGCCGGTAATCGTTGCTACTCAAATGCTTGATTCAATGATCACGAATTCGCGCCCAACTCGCGCAGAAGCGACAGATTGTGCAAACGCGGTACTCGATGGCGCAGATGCCTTGATGCTTTCTGGTGAAACATCGGTAGGCGAATTTGCAATCGAAGCGGTACAAACCATGGCACGCATTATTACCTTCACTGAAGAAGGTGGCATGGAGATGATCCGTCCCATGAAATCTCTGCCAAAAACAAAGGGCGGTGCAATTACCAAGGCGGCAACTGAAGTTGGCGCAATTGTTGGCGCTAAATACTTAGTAACTTTCACACAATCTGGAGACTCTGCTCGCCGCACGGCGCGTTTGCGTTCACCTATTCCTATCTTGGCCTTTACTCCAGAAGTTGGAACATATAACCGCATGGCCCTGGACTGGGGAGTTGAACCAGAGTTAACTCCAATGGTTAAGCACACTGATGAGATGGTGATGCAGGCGGATACGCTCTTGCTTAAATCAAAGCGCTGCACTGAAGGCGAACTAGTCGTGATCGTGGCAGGTTCACCTCCTGGAATTCCTGGCTCAACCAATGCCATGCGCGTTCACCGCGTAGGCGATGCCGTGGGTGGCGCCGCTCCCGCTTACCGTTAAGATTTGGCCTGAGCACAACAGTTAATTTGCGTTAACTCGTTTACTCAACGCCTCGGTACTCCAACGGTAGAGAGGGCAGTCTCAAACACTGCATAGTGTCGGTTCGAATCCGACTCGGGGCACATGTCTACAAATCGCGAAGGTGCGGCAGAGCAAAAGTCTGTACGCATTCTGGTCGCCGAAGATGAAGCGCTAATTCGCATGGACTTAGTTGAAATGTTAAATGAAGCCGGATATCAGGTTGTCGCAGAAGCCGCCGATGGTGCACAAGCCATTGAACTCGCGCAATTACATAAACCAGATCTAGCAATTTTAGATGTAAAGATGCCGGTGCTCGATGGAATATCTGCGGCAGAGAAAATTATCGATATTGCACCAGTTCTTATGCTTACCGCATTTTCACAACGTGAACTTGTAGAACGCGCCCGTGATGCTGGTGTCATGGCTTATGTTGTTAAACCTTTTTCGATTGGCGATTTGGTACCTGCTATCGAAATTGCAATTAGCCGTCACACGCAGATGCGATCACTGGCTGATGAAGTTGCAGATCTTCACGAACGTCTGGAAACTCGAAAATTAATTGATCGCGCAAAAGGTATTTTGATGCAGGCGTTAAATCTCTCAGAACCCGAAGCCTTTTCTTGGATTCAGCGGGCGGCCATGGATCGCCGATTGACTATGAAAGAGGTTGCCGCCGCCGTAATCTCCCCGGATGCGGTTCCAGGCAAGTAATCAGCCTCAAAAGCCTGCAAATCTCTAGCGAAAGTAACCAAACCTTTATATTCGCACGCTCAACCTCGGGTTGATAGACCTTCCTTGCCCCCTTTACACTTTCAGCCTCCCTGTCCCGGGACACATGCATGAAAAACAGGAAGGCAATACATGAACAAGAAGATCAAAGCTTCTGCTGCTCTCGTTGCCGCAGCTGCGCTAGCTTTTGGCGCATTTGCAACAACATCTGCATCAGCAGCAACTAAGACTTACACGCTCGCATACCAGGGTCCACTTACAGGTGGAGAAGCATCAACTGGTATCGACGAGCAAAACGGCGTTAAGTATGCAATCAAAGTATTTGAGGCAGCTAACCCAGGTATCAAGATCAACCTCGTCTCAGTAGATGACGAAGGAGATCCAGCAGTTGCATCAAAGGTTGCTCCAGGAGTTGGTGCAAACCGCAAGATCATCGGTCTTGTTGGTCCTGCATACTCAGGCGCAACAATCGCATCATTGCCTTACTACAAGGCTGGAAACCTCACAGTGATCTCACCATCAGCAACACGTGTATCACTAACAGATCCAAAGAGCCCAACAGCTAAGTCAGATTACGGTCGCCCAATTTTCCACCGCGTCGTAGCAACTGATGACAAGCAGGGTCCAGCTCTTGCGAAGTTCGCAACTAAGGGCGTTTCATCACCTAAGGTCTTCGTATTTGATGACCAATCTTCATACGCAGTTCCACTACGTGGATACGTAGAAACTGCACTCAAGAAGATCTCAGGCGCAACTGTTGTCGGTGGTGGAGATTCAGTAATCAACACAACAACTGACTACAGCCCAACAATTGCAAAGATCAAGTCATCTGGTGCAAACGTTGTTATCTACACCGGTTACTACAGCGCAGCTGCGATTTTCGTAAAGCAGCTTCGTGACTCAGGTTCAACAGCAGTATTTGCTGGTGGCGACGGAGTCTTCAACCAGGAGTTTGCAAAGCTTGCAGGTAAGTCAGCAGAAGGTGCACGCCTAACAGGTGTTGCAGGTCTTGCAGATGTTGATCCAAAGCTTGAAGCAGATTTCAAGGCCAAGATCGGTGTTTCATCAGGCGTTTACGCAGTTGAATCAATCGATGCAGCAAACATCTTCCTTTCAGGTATCAAGAATGGAAAGACAACACGCGCTGCAATGAACAAGTGGGTAAAGAGCTATAACTTCAAGGGTATCGCTGGTGCGAACATCAAGTTCAACCAACATGGTGATATCTCAGAAGGTGGCTTCGCTGGCTTCCTAGTAACAGGTGGAAAGCTTGTTAACCAGGGCCCAGTTGCCTAAATCTGAAGTAATTGCTTGACCCCAACGGGCGTCTTGATTCGCAAGAATCCAGGCGCCCGTTGGCTTTTAATTCATGGAAAATTAAAGTAGATTTCACCGACTTGATCAGTTCAAGTCGCGCAGTGACCGTAGCGACTTATTAAAGGGGCACGATGTTTAATGTATTCATTGATCAGTTCTGGCAGCTGACGGTTTCGGGTATCGCACTCGGATTTATCTATGTCTTGATCGCACTTGGTTACACCATGGTTTATGGCGTACTGCGCATGATCAACTTCGCTAATTCAGAAATTTTTATGTGGGGAACATTCGGCGCCATCGTCGCTAGCCGTGACCTCTTTAAATATAACCAGACTTCAGAACCAGCAACTGGCGCAAAACTCGCGCTAGTTCTCGTGGTGCAACTCGTTGCATCTATGGCCTTCGCTGGTCTCACAGCAGTCCTCGTTGAATTTATCGCCTACCGCCGTTTGCGTGCGCGTGGCACAAATCGTTTGGCTACTTTGATCTCAGCGATCGGTATGTCGATGGTCCTCTCAGAAGTGATGCGTATTTTGACCGCATCTCGCCCAGTGGGATCTCCTCGAGTTCTTGAAAAAGTTATCTTGACTGAAGTATGGGGAGCGCAGATCCGCCTCGATACTTTGATCACCATTCTTGCTGCAGGTGCGATCTTTATTATCCTCGAGCGCTTCGTGAAGCTCTCTCGTATGGGTAAGGCGATTCGCGCGGTGTCCATGAACGAAGATGCGGCGAAGTTGATGGGAATTAACTTAAACCGAGTCATCACCGCAACGTTCTTAGTTGGTGGTCTCGCAACAGGAGCAGCTGCCTTCTTCTACGTAACCGTTTATGAATACACCAAATTCAATATTGGATTCACCATGGGGCTTGCCGCCTTTACCGCTGCCGTTCTCGGTGGAATCGGAAATATCCGCGGCGCCTTTTTTGGGGGAGTAGCACTTGGCCTTGCCGAGGTTTATGCCGCTGCGATCCTTGGAACGCAGTGGAAATCAGTAACAATATTTATCGTTCTCGTTCTCGTTCTTCTCTTTAAGCCATCCGGCTTATTCGGAGAAGCCGTCACTCAGACAAGGGCTTAAGGTGAAATCGATGAAAAACTTTAACCTTCGCGACTTCGGTGCTGAAATTTGGGAGCGCAGCAATCGCTCTGTTCGCACAGCAATCGTTCTGGTCGTAATTGGGCTCGTTTCACTCTTGCCTTTCGCTGGTGCTGGTTTCTTAGCCACGCCTATCGCCGCATACGACGCTGTTCTCGTTTACCCAGTAGCGATCTTCGTGCTTATGTCACTCGGCCTAAATATTGTGGTCGGAAAATCAGGCATGCTCGATCTTGGCTACGTTGCTTTCTTTGCAATCGGCGCCTACACAATGGGCTTCCTTGGAATTAACACCGGACTAAATACTTGGGAGATCATGCCAATTGGTATCGGTCTTGCGATGCTCGCCGGCGTTCTACTCGGTATTCCAACGCTTCGTTTGCGCGGCGATTACTTAGCGATCGTGACATTGGGATTCGGTGAAATTATCCGCATCGTTGCTCTAAACGTTTCTTGGACAAATGGTCCTAACGGAATCTCAGGTATTCCGATGCCTCCAGATATTGGACCGCTGAAATTTAGACTTGATGATCAGAAGGGCTTCTTCTGGGTTGTTTTGGGAATGATCCTTCTTACTATTTGGATGGTTCGCCGTCTTTCTGTGCGCCGCCCAGGTCGCGCTTGGGAAGCGATTCGCCAAGATGAAGATGCCGCTGAGCTTATGGGTGTTCCAACATTTAAATACAAGATGTGGTCATTCGTTTTGGGCGCAGCGATTGGTGGCGCAGCCGGAGTTCTCTACGGCTCAAAGAACCTATTCGTAGCCCCTGAAATGTTTACCCTCAACGTTTCCATTCTTATCTTGGCCTGCGTGGTCTTCGGTGGAATTGGAAATATCTGGGGCGTAATCCTCGGTGGCGCAATCCTCGGCTATCTTCCAGATCGTATTCGCTTCATCTCTGATGCACGTCTATTGGTATTTGGTTTAGTTCTAATTGTTGTTATGAACTTCCGCCCTGATGGCCTCTTGCCTCGCAAGAAGCGCGAAAAGGCTTTAATCAAGAAGGGAGCTAAGGCGTAATGTCTAAAACAATACTCAAGCTCGAAAACCTCACCATGAAATTTGGTGGAGTTACAGCGCTAAATGAAGTAAACCTCGAGATCAAAGAAGGCGAGATCCTTGCTTTGATCGGCCCTAACGGCGCCGGCAAGACAACTGTCTTTAACGTGATCACCGGTGTTTACCAAGCAACTTCAGGTTCGGTTAACTTCGATGGAAATAAAATCGCTGGCAAGAAGCGCTTTGAGATTACCGCTCTCGGCGTTGCCCGTACCTTCCAGAACATTCGCTTGTTCGGAGATATGACCACTCTCGAAAACGTTATCACCGCAACAGATGTTCACAAGAAGAGCGGACTAATTGGTGCACTTTTCGGTACTCCTCGCGCACGTCGTGAAGAGAAGGAAAACCGTGCCAAGGCCCATGAAATTCTCGAGTTCATCGGAATTGATGAGTACTCAGATCGTCTAGCCAAGAACCTTCCTTACGGCGTACAGCGTCGTCTAGAAATTGCTCGCGCAATGGGAACTTCTCCAAAGTTGCTCCTTCTCGACGAGCCTGCAGCTGGTTTTAACCCACAAGAAAAGGTCGAACTTGCAGCAACTATCAAGAAGGTTCGCGATGCTGGTTACACAGTTCTGCTGATCGAGCACGATATGTCGCTGATCATGGGAATCTCAGATCGCGTTGCTGTTCTAGATTTCGGAACCAAGATCGCAGATGGTTCACCAGCAGAAGTTCAAAACGACCCACGTGTTATCGAGGCTTACCTAGGAGTGCCAGCAGATGCGTCTTGAAATTAAAGATCTCCATGTTCACTACGGCAAGATTGAAGCGATCAAGGGCGTATCAATCGTCGTGAATGAAGGCGAAATCGTCACGCTCATCGGCGCCAACGGTGCGGGTAAGACAACGATGCTAAAGACCATCTCTGGTCTTCGCCCTGCAACGAGCGGACAGATTATCTTCAATGGTGAAGATATTTCAAACGTTCCGGCACATAAGCGCGTAGATCTCGGTCTATCACAAGCGCCTGAAGGACGCGGAATTTTTCCAGGCATGACTGTTTTGGAAAACCTCGAAATGGGTAAATTCCACCGCCATGATCGCAAGAGCGAGATGGATGAAGATCTCGAAAAGGTTTACACGCTATTCCCACGCCTCAAGGAACGCAGCTCACAAGCAGGCGGAACGCTTTCCGGTGGAGAGCAGCAGATGCTCGCAATTGGCCGTGCGCTGATGGCTCGCCCTAAAGTTCTTCTTTTAGATGAGCCTTCAATGGGACTTGCACCGCAGATGATTGCAAATATCTTCCGCATCATCACAGAGATCAATAAGACCGGCGTAACAATCCTTCTCGTGGAACAGAATGCACAGCAAGCGCTACAACGTGCACACCGTGCCTACATTCTCGAGACTGGAAATGTAACCAAGGAAGCGAAAGCTTCAGATCTACTTAATGATCCTGCAGTACGCGAGGCCTACCTCGGTACTGGCGCTCACTAATTTTTTATTAGCGCTCAGCAATTTTAATCGCTGAAGACGCTACTCTCTTTCAGCAAGGATCATGCAAGTGATCCGTGCGGAACAAGTACGTTGACCCTGGTCGTTAGTGATCACAATTTCGTAGACGCACAAAGTTTTACCAAGTGAAACTGCAGTGGCAACTCCTGTTACATAACCTGAAGTTGCGGATCTGTGATGAGTGGCGTTGATATCGACGCCAACAATCTTTCGGTTGGGTCCAGCGTTTAATTGCGTTCCAATTGAACCAAGAGACTCGGCAAGGACGACATTTGCGCCACCGTGTAGCAAGCCAATCGGTTGGGTATTTCCTTCAACCGGCATGCGTCCCACCAAGCGCTCAGGAGAAGCCTCAAGGATCTCGATGCCCATCTTCTTATCGAGAGCGCCGCTTCCACGTTCGCGAATTAGCTCTAGATAGTTTGGAGTATTTTCTGGCTGCGTCATAGTTCGAAATAGTAACTTGTTAACGAGTACTTCTCTAGGATGGCGCCATGGCCCAGAAGCGTTTATTACTTATCGATGGCCACTCAATGGCATATCGCGCATTCTTCGCCCTACCCGCCGAGAATTTCACAACAGCACAAGGCCAGCACACAAATGCGATCTATGGATTTGCAACGATGCTTATCTCTCTATTGAAGGATGAGAAGCCAACACATGTAGCAGTGGCTTTTGATGTTTCACGTAAGACTTTCCGGACAGATATCTTTCCTGACTATAAAGCCAATCGCGCGAAGACCCCCGACGAGTTTCGCTCACAGATGTCATTTTTAAATGATTTGGTTAAAGGATTTGGCATTACCCAATTTGCGGTCGAAGGCTATGAAGCCGATGACATAATCGCAACAATAACCAAGCAGGCAGAACGCGAGGGCGCAGAAGTGCTTATCTGTACTGGAGATCGCGACAGTTTCCAGTTGGTAACCGATAAAACGACAGTTCTCTATCCCAAGCGTGGGGTTTCTGAAATGACGCGCATGACGCCAAGTGCCGTGCAAGAAAAGTACGGAATGAGTCCAGATCAATATCCAGATTTCGCAGCCCTTCGTGGAGACCCCAGCGATAACCTTCCTTCAATTCCAGGAGTCGGCGAAAAGACAGCCGCAAAGTGGATAGTCGAATACGGATCACTACAAGAGTTAATTGCCAATGTAGATAAAGTCGGCGGCAAGGTGGGTCAATCACTTCGCGACAACATCAACGATGTCATCCGCAATCGCGAGCTGACTCAACTCGTGCACGATGCGCCGATTCAATATCAAGTCGATGCGCTGGCTTGGGCTGGCGTTGTTGAAAGCGATCTCACTAAGTTATTTGAACAACTGGAATTTAGAACCCTTAAAGATCGACTTAAGCCAATTCTCAACCCAGATTCAGTAGTTAAGGAAGCTAAGAAGAAACCTGATACTGATGAATTCACGCTCTTTGCCCCTGTTATCGAAGGCGGAACGCTCTCACCAGATGAGCTAAGTAAAAAGATTTCACAACATTCAGGTGACATCGCTCTAGCATTTGAATTACAAGATGAGAAGTTACATCGCTATGCGGTTGCATTTAGCCCATCGGATGTATATTTAATTCATTCATCACAAATGGGCGAGTGGGCGCAAGACTCCAAAGTTTCCAAGATTGCCCATGATGCGAAATCTCTAGCGCGCGAAAACTTACTTGATGGAGTTGTATTCGACACCGCGCTGGCGGCGTACCTCGTTAATCCTGGAGTACGAGCACAAGAGCTCGCCGATCTGCTCGAACGTTGGGGAGATGGCGCCGAAATCGATTCTTCATCTCCTGAACAATCCTTACTAACCAGCGCTGCTGCGCTCTTCACGCTTCGCAAATCATTACTGACTGAGATGCAAGATCGCGGAGTACAAGCGCTCTTTACCGATTTAGAACTACCGATCGCTCGCCTTCTTGCCGTGATGGAGAACCGTGGCATAGCAGTGGATCGTAAAGAGTTAGAAAAGCTGGCTACCTTCTTTGAAGGTGAGGTTGCTCGTGAAACCAAAGCTGCCCATGCCGCTGCGGGCCATGAATTCAATGTTGCCTCACCTAAGCAATTACAGGTTGTCTTATTTGATGAGTTAAATCTTCCGAAGACGAAGAAAATTAAGACTGGCTTCACAACGGATGCCGAAGCGCTTAATTGGTTATTTGAAAAGACGAAGCACCCACTTCTTGAGTCTCTGCTTCGTATCCGTGAAACCAAAAAGCTCGGAACAACGGTTGAGGGACTTTTGGCGGAGATCGCAAAAGATGGACGTATCCGCACTCATTTTGCGCAAACTGTAGCTGCTACCGGTCGCTTATCTTCGGTTGGTCCAAATCTACAAAACATCCCAGTGCGCACCGAAGAAGGTCGCAGCATCCGCAACGCCTTCATTGCAGATAAAGGTTATGCAGGGCTGTTAACCGCTGATTACAGTCAGATTGAAATGCGCATCATGGCTCATCTTTCAAACGACGCCGGATTGCTTGCCGCCTTTGAAACTGGTGAAGATTTACACGCAACAGTTGCCGGGCTCGTCTTTGGCGTTAAAGCAAATGAAGTTGATTCAGAGATGCGCCGCCAAATAAAAGCGATGTCTTATGGCTTGGCTTATGGCTTGAGTTCTTATGGCCTGGCTGCACAATTAGATTTATCACCACCTGCTGCACAGGATTTGATGGATCGTTATTTTCAGCGCTTCGGTGGAATTCGAGATTACTTAAGTAGCGTTGTAGAACAAGCACGTAAGGTTGGATATACCGAAACGGTAATGGGCCGCCGCCGTTATCTGCCAGACCTAATGCACGATAATCGCCAACGCCGCGAAATTGCAGAACGTATGGCCCTTAATGCTCCGATTCAAGGATCTGCTGCGGACATAATTAAACAAGCGATGCTAAATGTTGAAGGCGCGCTTAATAAAGAAAAACTGAAATCTCGACTCTTACTTCAAGTCCATGATGAGTTAATTCTGGAAGTTGTTGCAGGCGAAGAAGAAGCGCTCACCGCGCTAGTTCGACGAGAAATGGGCTCTGCTTATCCACTTCGCGCACCGCTAGATGTCAGTGTAGGAATTGGTAAGAGCTGGAACGAAGCTGCTCACTAACTTTTTTCAGACTGTAATTAACTTGTCCTAGGTGAATTATCTGACATTGCCGCAAGATCTTCTTCCTGGCTAGGAATTCGATCTGCAGCCGCTAAACGCTTTCGACCAAGATTTAAGATAATAAATCCAGAGATAATGGTGAAAGTTGTAATTGACATCGCAAAACGTGGTGAATAAGTTTCAGCGATCCAGCCACCCGCAGCAGCACCGATTGACATCAACGTACCTTCAACAGTCCAGATCCAACCCATCATTCCAACCGCTGAACCTTTAGGTCGAACCGCTTCCATTACCTCCCAATAGAAGACCTGGATAGTTCCACCAACTAATCCCAGCACGGCGCCAGCAATGACCATCGACCATCCGGGATATGTAAAGACAATTGGGATTGAGATAAAGACCCAAGTTAGATATGTAAGACGCATCGCTTTGAGAGCCGAAACTTTTCCAGATACAAGCCCACCGAGTAATCCGCCGATAATATTTCCAATACCCATCGCAGTTAGAACCCAAGCAGTTCTGTGGGGAACATCTTCTAGAGTTGCAAATGCAGGAACTGCAACATCGAAAACGCCCCAACCAAAACCAATAAAACAACCCTCAATCATCAGCAACTGAATGGCTTTATGGCGCCACAGAGAAATATGGCTCTCATCTTTCTTTTCTGGCACCCAATCACGAGAGACTTTAGTCAGCGCAAGTGATCCGCCACCAACTGCCATAAATATCGCCGCGACAACCAGTGCACTTCCAGGTCTGGATGAAAGGGCGAGCGATGTTGCAACCACAGGCCCGATAACTCCGGCAGTGCTCATTACAGATGTATCAACGGCGTAAGCGGTGCGTAAGAAATCTTCAGGAACAACTTTCTTCCAGAGCGGTCGAACTGAGAGATTAATTGGGGGAGCGCTAATACCCATAATGAATGCCGCGATTAGAATCGGATTACGATTTTCCATGGTATTTAAAATGATCATCATTGAGGCATAACCTGGTACAAAGATACGTAACGGCCATTTCTGTCCATAACGATCCATTAGCGAACCGCGAAGTCCAGCAGTTGCAGCTCCGGCTAATGAGTTAATGCCTATTGCCAGTCCGGCTACTGCAACAGATCCAGTTGCATCTTCAGTTTTGAAAAATATTGAGAGCGCGACCATCCCGTAAGAAACGCGGGCTGGAAAAGCAGCAAGCACTAGGACCCAAACATTGGGAATTGCAAAGAGTTCTTTATAGCGCTTCATTTGCCGTTAGTTTACGCCTGCGAAATAGATCGATTTGCCCTATTAGCCGCCAAAACCGTACGCTTACGCCCGTTCGCCAGAAGAGTTCTGGAGTCCTATTACTTTCTATCCCTACGGAGCAACTTGAGCACATCATCACCAGTCGTAGCAGTTAACGACATCGGATCAGCAGCAGATTTCCTTGCAGCAATCGAAGGCACAATCAGAAATT